>Ga0307488_10000198_pt1 | contig 45757 bp, 39 predicted proteins | sample SB02metaG_FD_202248 | JGI IMG/M metagenome (GOLD analysis project Ga0307488, IMG submission 202248) | Sea-ice brine microbial communities from Beaufort Sea near Barrow, Alaska, United States - SB 0.2 | ecosystem: Environmental > Aquatic > Marine > Coastal | place: USA: Alaska | collected... | reverse complement strand
CTGCCAACGTTACAGTCTGGTGTTGCCTTAACTGGGCCACCTAGTGGTTATTGTGCAGGTGCAGATGCAGTAACTTTTTTAAGAACAACCAAAGGTTGGACCATTAATGGTGGAGGTTTAGATTGTACGATATTATTAGCGGCACCTATAAAAGTCTTTTTACAAGGGCCTTATAATGGTGGAGGTTTAATGAACGATAACTTGCGTGCTGTACTTCCTACAACTTCGCCTTATGGCGATGGTGCTACGGTTACTGCATCAGTATTTACGGTGACGGGTAGCGGTGCTATTGTAGACTGGGTACAGGTTGAATTGCGCAGCAATGCAGATATTAATACGGTAATTACTTCTAAAGCAGCTTTGCTACAGGCAGATGGCGATGTGGTAGGTTTAGATGGTGTAACTCCTTTTGCTGTTACAGGTCTGGTTGGTACCTATTACGTATCGGTAAATCATAGAAACCACCTTGCCATCGTTACAGATGCTGCGCAAAGTCTTAGTGTTTCTTCAATACCAGCCATAGACTTTAGTGTTGTGGCAACAGTAAGAGGTGGTGCGAATGCATTGAGCTTACTTGAAACGGGCGTATATGGCTTGGTTGCAGGAGCTGTTAGAGGTTTAGAGATTGTTCAGCCAGCAGATGCAGCTGAAATTTTATCAGTTATTGGTGCTTTGGGATATAATATTAATGATGTAAATCTTAATGGCATTGCACAACCTAATGACCGTTCTAGAGTAAGACTTAATAGTGGTCGATTTACTCAATTTTAAACAACAAAAACCAAAAAAAATAAAGACAGTATTCTAAGTGATTGGTTTACTGTCTTAAAATCTAATACTTAAATGTTCCTAATGATGAAAAATTATAAATTAAAAGTGAGTAATAAATATTTTATTTATTTGATTCTTCTCGTGTCTTCAAATTTCTTTAATTTGAATGCCCAAAACCTTACCTATAGTTTTGCCAATGCAGTGAATAGCACTGTAGGCTTAGACACTTTTTATGAAGCAGATATTTTAGTTAGTGCAGATGCTGACTTTAAAATGGGGGATGGCTTGCTGTTCTTTGATTACAATACCGCAGCTTTTGGTACGAATTTGGTAGCTGCAGGGAGTGCAACTTTAGTCTTAACCCCGGTAGTAGACCCAACCTATATTTTGGATGAAACTGTTAGTAACGGCGGTGCAGCTCCTGTTTATGCAATTGCAAAATTAGATGGAGATACCGATACTTTTAGTGTTTCCTGGAGTCAGACCTTTGGAACTGAAAGTATTGTTGCAAATAATGTAACAAGTACACCAAAAAAACTTTTCCATATGAAAGTTAAGTATGCTAATGCTAGTGAAAATGCGAATCTAGTTTTTAATACAGCTCTTGGAGGAGAACAAACGTTAACATCTTGTGTTGGATCTGGTACTCCTTTTTCAACATGTGTTACTCCCGGTATTGTGCTAGGCCCTGCTGAAACAGCTTTAGATTCATCTGGTGCTGTTATTTTAGGGCCTCTTGCATGGTCTGGGGCAATAAGTACTGATTTTAGTCTTGTTGGTAACTGGGTATTAGGTGTATTGCCTATTGGTACAGATGATGTGCTAATACCAGCAGTTGGTGTTACCAATTACCCAACGGCAACTACTGCAGTTACCTTGGCTTCTTTAACAATCGAGTCTGGAGCTAGTTTTATTGCGCAAAGTACCTTTGCAGGAGCTGTTACTTATAAAAGAGACTTAGGTAATTCTAATTGGTCTTTAATAAGTTCTCCGGTGGTTGGGCAAGATGAGGATGCTTTTGTAGCCGCTTCATCGCCAGAATTGGGTGGTGGAAGCAATATTGGCTTTGCAAGTTATGTAGCTAATGGTTGGAATTATTCCCAATCTGGTAGTACTAGTGGTCAATTACTTACTGCAGGAAAGGGGTATTTAATAAACTTAGCTGCGGCTTCTGGAACCCTTTCTTTTGCAGGAACCATGCCTACTGGAGATGTAAGTATTGCCTTAACTACTTTTGGAGCAAGATTTAATTTAGTGGGAAATCCATATCCTTCTTATCTAAATAGCGCTAACTTATTAAGCGCGAGCACGGGAGCTTTAGAGTCACAAACCCTTTGGTTTTGGAATCCAGCAGCCAATGGGGGTATAGGTGCATATAATACGAAAGTAACTGTAGATGCTTTTCAAATTGCTCCCGCACAGGGGTTTTTTGTACAGTCTAACAGTGGTGGGGGAAATTTAGCAATCAATGAGGTTTTTAAAAATCATCAATCAACAGATACCTTCTTAAAAGCAACAGCACGTCCAGAAATTCATTTAAACCTGAGCAATGCGAACAGTGCTATGGAGTCAAAAATCTACTATATAGAAGGAACCACTACAGGTTTTGACAATGGGTATGATGGCGCTGTTTTTGGAGGTGCAGGCTCGCAATCATTTAATGTGTTTACTAGCTATATAGGGAAGAGTGATGGCACAAAATTAGCCATTCAATCACTTCCTCTTAATGAGTATCAAAACTTGGTTATTCCGGTAGGAGTGCAAGGAGCCGATGGCACTCAGGTTACTTTTAAGGCAACGGCAATGAATTTGCCAAGCGAACTAAACGTTTATTTAGAAGATGTGGTAACCAGTACATTTACAAAGTTAAATGAAGAAAATGCATCTTACCAAGTGACACTTGCTACTTCTGGCAATGAAAATGGTCGTTTTTTCTTACATACAACGGTAGCTACCTTAAGTACTACGAATGATTTAGCACTTAATGGCGTGTCTATGTTTACTACTTCGTCTAGAAATTTAAGAATTCAAGGAGTTCAAAATAGCGAAAAGGCATCGGTAGTGTTGCATAATTTATTGGGTCAAAAAGTGTTTTCAAGCAGCTTTGAGGGAAATGGGTCAAATGATCTTGTTTTACCTAGTTTAAAAGAGGGGGTTTACTTTGTGAGACTTCAAACCAATCAAGGGAAAATGGTTCAAAAAATCATTGTAGACTAATAAGTGTTTAAAGGACTAATCATCAAACCCGAGAAAATGAAGAATCAGAATAAAGAGAAGAATGATGCAAAATTAGACATCACACGTAAAGACGCGTTGAAAAAGATAGGAAACTATGGTAAATATGCGGCATTAACGGCCTTAGGCACCTACCTAGTCTTAAGTCCGCAAAAATCACAGGCACAAAGTCCGGCGACGCCTGGAGACGGATTTTCAGATCCAGGAGGTCCTGACTCAGGATTTTAAATATGAGTTATTAGAATTATTATTTTAAAAAGCGGGGTTTCCTTTATAGGAGGTCCCGTTTTTTTTTGTGCATTATTTTATTGTGTATCGTTTGCTTTTATCGTTTACCGTGGCCCAGCTTACTGCCTGCCTGACTGCCTTCGTCAGGTTCGTTGGCTTTGAGTGTAAAGTTCACTAACCTAGTGTTAAGTAACTATTATAATGTAAGTCTACTACTACGATGGTAGGCTGCTGCATCAACATCAGAATGCTACCGTTACCTGCCCCGCCCGTCTCAGGCCGGAAAAGAACAAAAAAAAAGCATCAAATAGAAATTTGATGCTTTTTTATACTAAGAGGATGCTATTAAAGTTGTACGCGCCATCCGTAAGGATCTGGAGCTTTGTTCGTTTGAATGTCTGTAATTGTTTTCTTTAACGAACTTGCAAAACTTTCTTGTAATTCTGGCAAGTCATAATCAATATTTTGATACCCAAAACCAGCAATCGGAGAAATTACCGCCGCGGTTCCGGTTCCAAACATTTCTAGTAAGGTATTATTTCTAGCAGCTTCTACGACTTCGCCCACAGAAATTTTTCTTTCCTCTACGCTTATTCCGGCATCTTTGGCAAGTTGTATAATACTTTTACGGGTAATTCCGTCTAAAATTCTGTCACTTGTTGGGCTGGTAATTAAAGTGTTGTCTATGCGAATAAAAATATTCATTGCACCCGCTTCTTCTATATATTGGTGCGAATTATCATCGGTCCAGATTACTTGATTATAGCCTTTATCCATGGCTAATTGTGTAGGGTAAAACTGCCCAGCATAATTGCCACCTGCCTTTGCAAAACCAACGCCGCCATTAGCAGAACGAGCATATTTTTCTTCAATTAATACTTTTATTTTTCCTGCAAAATAAGCGCCAGAAGGTGCTGTTGCAATAAGAAATTTGTATTTGTCTGCCGGTGATGCATGAAAACCTAAACCGGTTGCCATTACAAAAGGTCTAATGTATAAAGAGCTCCCGTCTTTTTTTGGAATCCAATCGCTATCTACTTCTAATAATTTCTTTAAGCCTTCCATAAAATATTCTTCAGGAATCGCAGGAATCGCCAAACGTTCTGCAGAAATATTTAATCGTTTGCAATTTTCTAAAGGACGAAATAATAAGACCTGTTCATCGGCATCTTTATATGCCTTCATTCCCTCAAAAATAGATTGTCCGTAGTGAAAAATCTTGGCAGAAGGATCTAAAGAAAGGGCTGCGTAAGGCACTACTTTTGGCAGACCCCATTTTCCGTTTTCATAGTCGCATTCTAACATATGATCTGAAAAAACATGTCCAAAGGGTAGATTATCAAAATCTACACTGTCAATTTTAGAGGCTTTTACTCTTTCTACTTTTATATCTAAACTCATCTTTTATGATATTTTTGGCTATGCAAAGCTACAAAAAATGTGTTTCATTTTTAGGAAAGTATTTAAATTCGTTTCGCATTGAATTAATATATTTGTATCTATAATTTTTTTATTAAGGAAGCATGAAAAAAATAGCCACAATCGGTACTTTATGCGCATTGCTTTTTACCGCCTGCAAATTAGGAAAAGCAGAAAACAAAGGCAAGGAAGCTGCAATGACTGACTTTATTTCTTTTGGCGATCAAATAAGCACTCAAAAAGCACTCTCTGCCAATGAAATGTTTAAAAGATTTCAGACCTTAGAGGTAGGAAATCCCATTTCGGTAAAGTTTGCAGCTACCATTAATGAGGTTTGTGCAAGCAAAGGCTGCAGGATGAAACGATCTTTAGATGCAAACACCCAAACCATGGTTCGTTTTAAAGACTACAGATTCTTTATGCCTCTAGATGCCAAAGACAAAGAAGTGATTGTTCAAAGAATAGCCTATATTACCCAAAATTCTGAAGCAGAACTGCGTCATTACACCGAAGATGCCAGAAAAACAACCAATGAAATTGCCAAGATTACCTAAGCAACCACAAGCTATGCTTTTGAAGCAAATGGCGTTTTATTGAGAAAAGAAAAGTAGCGATTGACATAAAAAATGACCTTTCGGGGCTTTTTAGCCGATAAATGATTATAATTAAAATATTCACTAAATAATACTGCCAATTTGAAAAGAGAAATGATGATTACCTTAGATGGGTCTACCACCATACATTTACCCGATTGGAATGAACAATACCACTCTAAAAACGGGGCAATTCAAGAAGCCTATCACGTTTTTATTAAAGCAGGCCTCAACAACTGTATCCCAAAGAAATTGGCCATTCTAGAGATCGGTTTTGGAACGGGATTAAATGCCTTTATTACTTATTTAGAAACCGAAAAAGGGAATAAAAACATCGATTATGTGGCTGTTGAAGCCTATCCGGTTTTGGACAACGAAATTAAAAAGTTAAACTATATTTCTGAGTTACAGGCAACAAGTAAACAAGCGATTTTTACAGAAATGCACACGGTTTCTTGGGATGAAAAACACCCGCTTTCTAGTTGTTTTTCACTCACAAAACGAAAACAGTTTTTTCAGGAAATTCGCGATGTAGATCAGTTTGATTTAATTTATTTTGATGCCTTTGGAGCCACCAATCAACCCGAATTATGGACCGAAGAAATTTTTTCCAGCATGTTTAGGGCGTTAAAGTTAAACGGTGTTTTAGTAACCTATTCGGCAAAGGGAAGTGTGCGAAGGGCCATGCAAACCGTTGGCTTTTTGGTAGAACGATTGCCTGGCCCACCGGGAAAAAGAGAAATGTTAAGAGCCACTAAAAAGTAAAGAATTATGGAATTTAGAAGAAAATTTGGAAAACAAAAAACTAAAAACTCAAAAAAAGGAATGTACTTAGTGCTGTTATTAGCGGTTGTTATATTTCTATGGCTGAAAGCAGAAAGCTTCCTGAATCTTATTTTTTAAAAGCTCTGCCTTTCCATTGGTAGTTTGAAACCCACGAAGTGAGTACAATAAAAACCGTAAAAAACGGATAGCAAAGGCTGCTTATAAAATAAGCGCTTAACAGTTTTTTTTGCTTAAAAAAAGCAAGGGATTTAGAGACCAAGATTAAATCGATACAGCCTTTAAAGACAAAGAGTCCCGCCAAATGAAGTACTGATAATTGTTGAAAAAGACACAGGAAAAAGGCAGCAACCACCAACAGGTTTGTAGCAAAAACAAGGAGTCCCACAAATTTGCTAAACCATAAATTAGAATTCCCCGCTTTAGCAGCCCAACGAACTCGTTGATGGATTAATTCTTTCGTGGTGTTTACCGGGAGGGTGGTAACGATGGCTTGCTTAGATTTTAAAAATTGAACGCACGATGGATCTAAGCGCATAAATTTCTCGAAGATAAAGAGGTCATCGCCACTGGCAATATGATTGTTTTCTTCAAAACCATTGACTTGTAAAAAACTTGCTTTCTCATAGGTTAAGTTGGCACCATTAGATAGAAAGGGTTTTTTAATGCCAAATCCACCCATGGTAGATGCCTGTAAACTTAAAAAATCTAAAGCCTGAAACCGCGATAGAAAACCAGCTTCTACAGAATAATTTACGGGCGCAACCACCATTTTGGGTTGCTGTGTTTGAATAAAATGATCCATTATTTTTATCCAATTTATAGGTAATAGACAATCGGCATCGGTGGTCATAATCCAATCGTTTTTTGCTTGCCCTATCGCGGTGCTAATGGCGTCTTTCTTTGGAGAGTTAGAGGCTCTGTGATTTTTAAGAAGATGCAAGTGTTTGTCTGTTTCGCTGTTGTGCTCGAGACAGAATTTTGTAATGATTGCCGCAGAAGAATCGGTAGAAGCATCATCTACAAAAAGAAACTCCATCAATTCTTTGGGGTAGCTAATCTCTTGGATCGATTGCAAAAGAGGCCCTAGGTGCTTGGCTTCATTTCTAAAGGGAATCACCACCGAAAAGGTGTTTTTTGCTTGGCTATTTGGGGCCCTAAAATGAGCCACTTTTGTAACCCCTATCGCCAAAGAAACAATCAAAACACCGTAGCTCAAAAAAATAAAAAGGAATACGCTTATCATGGGGCCTCGATGGGTTTAAAACTAAGTACAAAATAACTTCCAAGAATGGCAGGGAGCGCAAAATTAAAAATCCACAGTAGGCTTGTGATCGATAAAATTGGAGCGGCGGGAACCTGAAAATGAGAGAAAATCCAAACAGCCACAGTTCCTTTTAATACAAAATCTAACAACGAAAGGATGGGCACTAACGAAGCAATAAAATAGACCGAAGTAATGGCCGAAATCGCAGTAATATAAGGAAGGTTAATTTTAAAAATACAGAGTAGAAAATAAAATTGATGAGAGAAAATTAGATACCGAACAAGCGATAAAAGCCCCACTTTTAGGTGTAACTGTTTAGGGATTTTCTTGGTGAAATCTCTTGCTTTTTGAAAGGAAAACCAGCGAGACTTAAAATACTTTACACTAAAAAGGAGAACCAAAATTAGAAATAGGCTCAGGAGTAGGGCATTGAAGACGCTATTAAAATTAATCTTTATAGACCTGCAAAAAACAATATATCCAAAACCTAGTAAACCAAAGAGAAGGGTTATACCCATCTGATACATATGACCAATGAGGTTAATACCCACAATTTGTTTTCTATAGGGTTTTTCAAAATACAATGCTTTTGCACCGTATTCTCCAATTCTGTTGGGAGTTATTAATGAGGTGGTAAGCGCAGCAAAACTTTGTACACCCGCTGAAAAAATGGAAGTTGGTTTTATAAAACTCACAAGGCTGCGCCATTTTAGAATTTCGAAAAACCAATTAAAAAGGCTAAAAAGCGTTAGTAAAAGAGCATTTTTAAGGGTAAATAGACTGTTTTTAGACATATTTTGATAAAAATGGGCAAAAGAAATTTGCTCGTTTCCTGTTACCTTGAGGTAAATAAAAGTACAGCAGCCAATAACGATAGAAAGTTTTATGACTAGCCATAAGAATTGCTTAGTTTTGTATGAAATCGTATTGTACATTGTACGCAAAGTAATAAATAAACAGCAGTAAGTATGCCGATAAATACAAAAAACAAATTGTGATCGTTAAAACAGAAAAAATAATTTTAGGAATTGACCCAGGAACCACCATCATGGGTTTTGGTTTGATTAAAATTGTTGGAAAAAAAATGGAATTTATTCAGATGAATGAATTGCTACTTTCAAAATATAACGATCATTATTTAAAGTTGAAACTTATTTTTGAGCGTACAGTAGAGTTAATAGACACATATAATCCAGATGAAATTGCTATTGAAGCACCCTTTTTTGGCAAAAACGTACAATCGATGTTAAAGTTAGGAAGAGCTCAAGGAGTGGCCATGGCCGCTGGCTTATCGCGTGAAATACCCATTACAGAATATTTGCCAAAGAAAATTAAAATGGCCATTACCGGAAATGGAAATGCCAGCAAAGAACAGGTGGCATTAATGTTGAAATCGCTCTTAAACTTAAAAGAATTGCCAAAAAATCTAGATGCTACCGATGGCTTGGCAGCAGCCGTTTGTCATTTTTATAACGCTGGAAAAGCGGTAGGTGAAAAAAATTATACCGGATGGTCTAGTTTTGTAAAGCAAAATGAAAAACGTGTTAAGAAGTGAGTTTTATTTTCTTTCTTCTTCATTTGGTTGAATATAGATTGCTAAGGTTTAAGACAAAAAGGAGTGCCGTTATTTGGTTACTCTTCGCCCTTTTTTTTGGATATATTGCCTACTTATTTTTTCAACCGTTTAAAGACCGATGTATGACTCAACGATCATTTTTACCCAAATTTAAAAGCACTAAAAAATAAATGGCAGGAATCTATATACATATACCCTTTTGTAAACAAGCATGTTTTTATTGCGATTTTCATTTTTCTACTTCCCTAAAAAATAAAGATGCAATGCTGCTAGCTTTGGTTACAGAAATTGAAATAAGAAAAGACGAGCTAGAAAATAAACAGATCGAAACCATCTATTTTGGTGGTGGAACCCCCAGTGTTTTATCGGTCAATGAAATTAAGCAACTAATAGATGCCGTATATAGAAATCACACCGTTGCAGAGAATCCAGAAATTACGCTAGAAGCAAATCCAGATGATTTATCTGAAGAAAAAATAATCGAACTTTCTCAAAGTCCAATAAATCGATTAAGTATTGGCATACAATCTTTTTTTGAGAAAGAACTAACCTTGATGAATCGTGCACACAATGCACAAGAGGCAAAGAGTTGTTTGGCTTTAGCAACGCGTTATTTTAGCAATATTTCGGTAGATTTAATTTATGGCATTCCAGGCTTGACTCATGCCCAATGGAAAGAAAATATACAGATGGCATTGAGCTATGGAATTCCGCATATTTCAAGTTACGCCTTAACTGTGGAACCAAAAACAGCCTTAGCAACCCTCATTAAAAATGGAAAAATAGCGAATGTTGATGACGCTGTAGCCCAGGAACAATTTTATATGTTAATGGACGTCTTAGAAAAGAATGATTTTGTTCATTATGAGCTTTCTAATTTTGGAAAAGAAACCTACTTCAGTAAAAACAATACCGCTTATTGGTTGGGAAAAAAATATTTAGGAATTGGGCCCTCTTCTCATTCTTTTGATGGAAAGCGCAGGAGTTGGAATATTAGAAATAATACAAAATATATCCAATCACTTGAAGAGGGGAAATTGCCCATAGAAAGAGAAACCTTGAGTGTTATAGACCAATATAATGAATATATAATGACGGGTTTGCGTACTATTTGGGGGGTTTCCATGGAGAAAATTGAACGTGAATTTGGTAAGAAATATGTAAACTACCTCCAAGAACAAATAAAGAAATATCTAACCCAAGATTTATTGTGTCTTGAAAATAAGATTCTAACAACCACCAAAAAAGGCAAATTTTTATCAGATGGCATCGCATCTAATTTATTTATGTTGAACTAGGTGGCTTCGAGAGCCTCAGCTACCATCTAAATTGAGGGATATTGCAATAAAAAAGGTATATTTGGAACTCTAGAAGATAACAGACACTCAAACTAGTGATGCATACATGAAGGCTACCATAGAATACAAGGATGAAAATTATCAAATAGATTTGTCGAAACCCATTGATATCTCCATCTCAATTGATCCTGTAAAAAAAAATGTAAATGCTTGGTATATTACCGATCCAAAGATTTTTCCAGAAAATTTTGATGGAAAACTCATTAAAGTTTCAGAAGGGGCCGCGGTGAATTTTAATCAGATACATTTTAATCCACATTCTCATATCACACATACAGAATGCGTAGGTCATATTACAAAAGAAATATACTCTGTAAATGAGCATTTGAAGCAGTTTTTCTTCTTAGCAGAAGTTGTAACGATTGCACCATCGGCCAATAAAAAAGATTTTTTTATTTCTAAAAAGCAATTAGAAAATGCGCTGGGAGCGAAGAAAAGAGAGGCTGTTATTATTAGAACCTTACCGAATATTAGCGACAAAAAATCCATGCGATACTCGAACACCAATCCAACCTATTTGTTGGAAGAAGCGGCTATTTATTTGCGGGAAAATGGTGTCAAGCATTTATTAATCGATTTGCCTTCGGTAGATAAAGAAAAAGACAATGGTGCACTTTTAGCGCACCATGCTTTTTGGAATACTGCAGAAAAACTTCGTTTAGACGCAACCATTACCGAATTTATCTTTGTACCTAATTCGGTAAAAGACGGTTCTTATTTCTTGAATTTAATGATTGCTCCCTTTGAAAATGATGCCACACCAAGCAAGCCCATTTTGTACGAAATTTTAAAATAGCAATTACTTGCCTGCTTTTTTAGCTTTTTTATCGTCCTTTTTTTCTTTGGTGGTTTTTGAAGCTTCTTTTTTTACGTTTTTCTTTGCGTTTTGTCCTTTTGCCATAATTTCAATTTTTAAATTTTATTCCTTTTTTATTTTGTTAGTAATGTACACTTTATTAAGTTAAAACCATTTTTTTCTTTTAAAATACCAAACACTAGCAATGGTTACCGCAAGCATTACACCCAACAATATAAAATAACCATATTGCGTGTCTAACTCGGGAATATTTTTAAAATTCATTCCGTAAATTCCAGCCAGAAAAGTTAATGGAATAAAAATAACAGATAAAATGGTGAGCGTTTTCATAACTTCATTTAAACGATGTCCTTGGATACTAAAAATTAAATTTATTTTACTTTCTAATTCTTGTAATTCAACGTCGATACTAGAAATGAGGTTGTTGGTTTGCTCTTTTAACTCGCTAAAATAACTACTTCTCATTCCTTTTATTTCAATTTTTTCGAGCTTAACCACCGTATCTCTTAAGCTAATAGTGGCCTTTTTAAAATTGAATAATTCTTGCTTTCTTTTTTCAACCAACGAAGTGAATTCTGGTGTTGGGCTTATAATGGCCGATTTTAAACGATCAGAACTTAAATCGGCATTTTCACGATACGTGTCTTGGTAATTGTCTACAATTGATTCTAAAATTAAAAACAACAAATAATCTGTTTTTTTCTTTCTTACAATTCCTTTATTCCCCTCTAAACGCTCGCGAATCCAATCAAAATAATCTCCTTTTTTTTCTTGAATACTCCATAAAAAATCTGGAGAAACAATAAAAACCATTTGCTCGGATTCAAATGTTTGCTGTTCCGTTTTTAATACTCTAATGGTAATGAAAAGCAATTTTTCTAAGACAATCACCTTGTTTGGATGCTCTTGATCCATGAGTAATTTAATTAAAAAATCGTCTAAATTATTTTGAATAATAATTTCTTTAAACTCGTTGTGATAATGAATTCCATAAGTATTTAACCATTTTGTATAGCCTTCCTTTTTAGCTAAATAAATCTCCGAAATATGTGAAAAAACAGTCTTTTCATAGTTCTTTTCAGAATATTCAATAATAGAAGTGTTGCTTAAAAAATTCATGGCTATTTTTTATAGGATTCATTTAGTAAAGTTAAAGATATCGTTTAAAAATTACTATTTGAAATTTATTTAAAAACAATCTTATCTTTATCACAGCTATAATACGTTTATTTATAATCATGAATATTGAACAATTTCGAGATTTTTGTCTCCACAAAAAGGGGGTTACAGAACATTTTCCCTTTGATGAAGTGACACTGGTTTTTAAAGTAATGGGTAAAATATTTGCTTTAACAGCTTTAGATGGGTGGGAAAAAGGAAAAATGACCATTAATTTGAAATGCGATCCTGTGTGGGCAGAAGCATTGAGAATTGAACACGAAGAGATACGTCCAGGCTGGCATATGAACAAGCGTCATTGGAATACCATTCACTTAAATAGAACTCTTTCAGAGGTATTTGCTTTTCAATTAATAAGTCATTCTTATGAACAGGTGGTAAGCGGGCTAACGAAAAAAAAACAAGAAGAATTAAAAGCACTCTAAAGGGCTAAGGAATTCTGGATCATATAGAGCTCTCTTTTTATACAGTGCAATTACCCTAGTAACAAGAGGCTTTTTGCCTACTCCTCTATTGCAGCCGTTAGCTTGAGTTAGAAAGGGGTTATTTATTAGAAATACAGGTTTTAAATTTGAATCATAAAATCTTCTTCCAATACTTTTTGCAAGTAAAAAAGCACTTCTTTTGCGTTTTCTAAGGTAAAAGTAAGGGGCGGTTTTATTTTGATCACATTATGATCTGGACCGTCTGAACTCATTAAAATTCCAAAATCTTTCATTCTACTAATCAGATACGTTGTTTTATGGGCTAGTGGTCTTATTTGTGCATCCACCAATTCGATGCCTAAAAACAAGCCCTGGCCACGAACATCGCCAATAATAGGGAATTTGATGGCTAACTTTTTTAATTCCGTTTTTAAAAACTCGCCTACTTCTAGTGCATTTTGTTGTAAGTTTTCGCTTTTAACCGTTTTTAAAACTTGAGAGGCAATGGCACAAGAAACCGGATTGCCTCCAAAAGTGTTAAAAAATTCCATTCCGTTCGCAAATTTATCGGCTATTTCTTGGGTGCAGGCTACCGCGGCCACAGGATGGCCATTGCCCAAAGGTTTTCCAATGGTAACAATGTCTGGAACCACAGCATGCAATTCAAAGCCCCAAAAGGTTTTTCCCATTCTGCCACAACCTGTTTGTACTTCATCGGAAATACAAAATCCACCTGCTTTTCGAACCTTTTTATAGGCGTCTTCTAAAAACCCCTCGGGCAGCTCTACTTGGCCGCCGCAACTTATAATAGGTTCAAGAATTAGGCCGGCTACTTTTTTTCCTTGTCGATGAATTTGGAAAATCACATGATCAATTTCTTTTGCATATTTTTCGGTGCATTTTTCTCCACGGTATTTTCCTCGAAAGGAATTCGGAATGGGAAAAAGATGGGTGTGTTCTGGGGTGCCATTGCCTCCTTTACCGTCAAATTTATAGGAAGAAAGGTCTATGCAAGCATTCGTATTTCCGTGGTAGCCCGCTTCTGAAGCAATTATTTCTTGCGAATTTGTGGCTGTTCTAATCATTCGAATGGCAAGTTCGTTGGCTTCACTTCCCGAATTCACAAAATGTAAAACCGTTAATTCTTTTGGTAAAGTAGCTTTGATTTCCTTGGCTAGATTCGTAATATTTTCATGTAAATACCGAGTATTGGTATTTAAAACAGCCATTTGACCTTGACCCGCTTTCACTACGTCATAATTCTCGTGACCAACATGAGCCACATTGTTTACCGTATCTAGGTATTTATGACCAAAAGTATCAATTAAATACTGATTTGCACCACGCACAATGTGCAAGGGGGTTTGGTACTGCAAAGTCATTCCTTTTCCTAAATGTTTTTTTCTAACCGAGCTAATTTCTTTAGAATGAGCGATCAGGTTTTCTTTAAAAGAGTCTAATTTAAATAATAGATTAGGGTTTGGACAAAGACTTTTCCAAACAGCGATTTGATGAAAATAGGCAACTCCTGGAAAATCTACTTTATAATCTAATAAAGAAAGCAGTAGTTGAAAATGCAAATGGGGTGCCCAATTTCCATTTTCTGGATACCGAGCTAATTCTGCAATTTTTTCTCCCTTTTTAAGCACATCACCAAGTTCATGCTGTAATACGCTTTTTGCTGTGTTATGGCCATATAAGGTAAAAAAAATAAGGTTTTTTTGTTGGTGTTTTAAGATAAGCAACCCGCCGTATTCTTTATCTCCAGCATCATTTTGTGCAACCACCACTTCCCCTTCAAACAAGGCGTGAATTGAAGTGTATTCGGGGAGCCAAAAATCTACTCCCATGTGAATGGCTCTGCTTTCTCTTCCTTTATTTCCCAACTGATCATAGGCGGTTGAAGTATATAAACATCGGGGTTCTAAATAGCCACCAGCGATAATTTTTTGAGGTACTTTTTTTTGTAATTGTGCTATTTTAAACTGAAATAAGTCTAAATCATTAAATTCTTTCTCATGACCAATCCAAGCGCTAGAAACGCTTAAGTCTATATGTTCAATCTCATTTCTTTGAACCGTAGGAAACAGGTCTGATAAATAAAATTTATTTTCTAAAGCCCAGTTTTCAAAGTTTTTTTGAGCAGGATGGGCAGTAAATCCGCAAGCTTCTCTAAAACTAAAATGGGCAAAATCTTCAGAGAGGTTATGCCATTTTTTTAACAGCTCCCAAGCGGCTTGTTCGCTAATTAGCAGATAGGTGTTTGTGGAGTTTTCAACCTTTGCGATGGCCGATTTTGTGATGGAAATTACCAAACGCATTCCAATTAACACATATAAATAATCGAGCTCTACTTCAGTGAGTTTAAAACTAGTGTGGTAGCCTTTTATAATAGGTAGCGCCGCAGCTAAGGGGTCATTTTGACGCATAATACCGTAGGCACAGGCAATGGCTAGGTCATTGATGGTTTGGGTTTTTATCGCGTCGCCAAAATCGATGATGGCGGTTACTTTTGGATTGATGAGCGCTTGTGAAACCAGTATATTATGATCGTTAATATCATTGTGTACGATACTTTTTCTTAGGCAGGTATAGGTGTCTTGTCTATGTTCAAATTTTGTTTGGAAATACGTGATAATTTCTTGGTCTTCACTCTTAAATAAGTGAATAAAATCTTTCGTCCAAAGTCCCTGAGCAAGATCCCAATCAAACATTTTATGGGCTTCTGGGTGCTCAAAACCTTGTAAATCTTTAGTAATAAGTCCTGCTTTTTCACCTAAGCTAAAACGCAAATCATCTAATTGTGGGTTTACCGCGTTGAATACTCGTCCAGAAATCCAAGTCAGTAGTCGAACTTTTATCGGTCTATTATTGGCGTCAATAAACGTTGAAATACCATTTCCGTTTTTGTCTAAAATCACTTTGGTAGATCCCTTCGCAGTTCCTTTCGAGTATAAAAATTCCAGTATTTTTTGTTGAAAATCAATGGCACTGTTTGTGGTTTTTTCGTCGATAATTTTTAGAATATATGTGGCGGTGGTACCTATGGTTATTTTAAAATTCAAATCAACTTCTCCCGGAAGCGCAAAGGCTGTTCCTGTGAGATTAAAAACCTCTAATAAAATTTTCTCTGCACCTGGTGGGGTGATTTTTTGGGAAGGAGTATCCATTGGATAAAAATAAGCCAAACTTTTAGTTCTAGAAATATAATTGGCTATTATTCTTTGTAGTTTTGTCTCAAATAAAGCATAATGATTGTACAAGGGAATGTTGTTGATATACAGAATAAGCGAATTTTTAAGGGGGAAGTTCGAGTTGAAAATGGTAAAATTGTAGACGTAAAGGAAGCGAACCACCACATTGAAAATTATATTTTACCCGGTTTTGTAGATGCACATATTCATATAGAAAGTTCAATGTTAGTGCCCTCTGAGTTTGCTAAAATTGCCGTAGTGCACGGAACGGTAGCTACGATTTCAGATCCACATGAAATTGCCAATGTACTTGGAGTTAAAGGGGTTGAGTTTATGATTGAAAACGGAAAAAAAGTGCCGTTGAAATTCAATTTTGGAGCTCCTTCTTGTGTGCCTGCCACTTCTTTTGAAAGTGCTGGAGCGATTATCAATGCCGATGATATTAAGGAAATGATGGAAAATCCAGATATTTGCTATCTGGCAGAAATGATGAATTATCCAGGCGTTTTATTTGATGACAAGGAAGTGTTAGCAAAAATACAGCATGCGAAAAATAATAAGAAACCCATAGATGGTCATGCCCCCGGTCTTCGAGGAGATGCTATTTCTAAATATATCGCGGCAGGAATTTCTACCGATCACGAATGTTTTACCTACGATGAAGCCTTAGAGAAATTGCAAAAAGGAATGAAAGTTCTTATTAGAGAAGGTAGTGCCGCTAAGAATTTTGAAGCGTTGATACCCTTATTGCCTGCGCATTTTGAAAATATGATGTTCTGTTCCGATGATAAACATCCAGATGATTTATTAGTGGGGCATATTAATCAATTGTGTGAACGAGCAGTAGCTAAAGGAATGGATGTCTTTAAGGTCTTACAAATGGCTTGTATAAATCCTGTAAAACATTATAATTTAGAGGTGGGCTTATTGCAAAAAGGCGATGATGCCGATTTTATTGTGGTTTCCGACTTGCAAAAATTTAAGGTACTGCAAACCTATATTAACGGAGAACTGGTAGCCCAAAAGGGTAGCTCTTTTATAGCCTCTGTGCCGTTTGAAATCTTGAATAATTTTAAGACTAATGCCAAGAAAATTTCGGAGTTCGCATTTGCATCAAGCTCCAAAAAAATTAGAGTCATAGAAGCAGTCGACGGAGCATTAGTAACCAATGAAGTAGTTGCAGAATCGCTTATCGTTGATGGGAATTTAGTTTCGAATACGGCAACCGATGTGTTAAAAATGACCGTGGTAAATAGGTATCAAAATACACCACCTGCCATTGCTTTTATCAAAAACTTCGGCATCAAAGAAGGAGCCATTGCAAGTTCTGTAGGGCACGATTCTCATAATATTATTGCCATTGGTGTTTCAGATGAAATGATTTGTAAAGCCGTTAATTTATTGATTAAAAATAAAGGTGGGATCTGTGCCGTAAGCGCATCCGAAGAAAAAATAGTTTCCTTACCCGTTGCTGGAATTATGAGTGATCAACCGGCAGATGAAATTGGGAAATTGTATGCAGAATTAGATAAAATGGCAAAACAAATGGGAAGTAAACTACGCGCACCTTATATGACCTTGTCTTTTATGGCGTTGTTGGTGATTCCTTCTTTAAAATTATCCGACAAAGGCTTGTTTAACGGGAATACTTTTGCATTTACCTCTTTGAATATAGAATAACGATTACGAAGTACTCTTGTGTTTGCAGTCACCAAGCCTTCGAGTCGAATTTAAAAATGTACTTTTGTGCCATAAAAATTTTATCATGAGTTTAGAATTAGACCTAGAAAATAGAAGTGGAAATCAATGTGAACTATGCGCATCAACAAATAATTTACTCGTTTATGAGGTAAAACCAACTTCGGTAGGTGGCCTCGATGGAAGCTTGTTGGCTTGTGAAACGTGTACCACTCAAATAGACAATCCAGAAGAAACAGTGGCAAACCATTGGCGGTGTTTAAACGATGCTATGTGGAGCGAATTTAGCCCAGTAAAGGTGGTTGCTTGGCGAATGCTTTCTCGGTTAAGAAATGAAGGTTGGCCAAAAGATTTGTTGGAGATGATGTATTTAGAAGATGCTGAACTTCGCTTTGCCAAAGAGTCTGGAGATCACTTAGATGAAAGTGATAAGATTATTCATAGAGACGCAAATGGCGCTATTTTACAGGCCGGAGATTCTGTGGTTCTCATAAAAGATTTAAAAGTAAAAGGATCTAGTTTGGTGGCAAAACAGGGCACTGCGGTACGTAAAATTTCTTTAGACCATGAAAATGAAAAATATATTGAAGGAAAAGTGGGCCCCACACAAATCGTTATAATTACCGATTATGTAAAGAAAATGGCCGATAAAGAGTAGTGCTTTTTCGCATACTTGTGCTGAGCTTGTCGAAGCATGTCGAAGTGCTTGTGTATCCTTTCTCAAATACAAAAGAACCCGTATTCTGCAGGGGCTGCTCCTTAGAATACAGAAGAGGCTGTTTTAGTAGTAAATAATTCGAGGAAATTGATACCGCGGTATGAATTTCCTTTTTTATTTAGTTTTGGACTCCAAACAACGATCGAATAATTATGAGGCAATATAGCAAGTATGCCTCCTCCAACACCACTTTTTCCTGGTAAGCCTACTTTATAAGAGAATTCTCCTGCTTCATCATAAAAGCCACAGGTTTGCATAATGGCATTAATTCTTTTTACCTGACTTTTGCTTAAGATTTCTTCTTGTGTTTGGGTAATTTTCCCATTATTGGCTAGAAATAAAAGGGAGCTAGAAAGCTCTTTACAGGTCATTTTAATAGAGCATAAATTATAATAAAGGTCTAATACCAGATCAATATCATTGGTGATATTTTGAAAGGAACTCATTAAATTGATTAATGCGGCATTTTTAAATCCAGTTGCTTTTTCTGAAGCAACAATCCTTTCAGAGTAGGTGAGCTGCTCATTGTTTGAAACTTTTCTTATAAACGCTAATAAGTCTTCTTTAGGATTTTCTAAGAGGCTTGCTAATACATCGCAAATTACAATCGCACCAGAGTTTATAAATGGATTTCTAGGTATTCCGTTTTCGTATTCTAGCTGCACTAACGAGTTAAAAGAAGTTCCGGAAGGTTCTACACCTACTCTTTTCCATAATTTGGGCCCTTCTATTTTATAGGCAAGCACTAATGAAAATACTTTTGCAATACTTTGTATCGAGAATTTTTCATGGGCATCTCCAACATTAAATGTTTCATCGGTAACAGTAGACAGACATACTCCAAATTTATTCGGATGAACTTTTCCAAGCTCCGGAATATACGTGGCTACTTCACCTTTATTCTCATATTTTTGAACATTTTCGTATATTTCTGTTATAATATTTAGATAATCCATTTATTTAAGCACTTATTTAGGGTTTTCGTAAAAATACGAATAGATTTTTGTTTGGCCGGTTCAATGCATACCTTTTTCTGCAAGAACGCGAATAGGAATGAAAGGCTGTAAGAGACTATCAAGCCATTAAACTTGTAAGCAAAACAAAAGGATGTTTTGTGGTTGCATTGTTTTGGTGGTAACGGGGGCGCTTGTTTTATTTAATTGCTAAAATGGCTAGTTATAGGAAGGGTAGGAAGGCAAAATGTAAGAAGTAAAAAGTGCTCATTTAAAGGGTAAATATGCGGTGATATTTATCAGAAAACGAGCACTTTTCACACTTTTATAAATGAAAACCATCCTTGGTTTCCAAGACCTTCGCTTTTTTTTACTCTGCTTTTTCTTGTAGATATAATTCGGTGAAATATTTATAAAAATAGGGAATGGTTTCGATCCCTTTTAAGTAATTAAAAATGCCGAAATGCTCGTTCGGAGAATGAATAGCATCAGAATCTAAGCCAAATCCCATTAAAATAGTTTTACTTTTTAATTCTTGCTCAAACAGGGCTACAATAGGAATACTTCCGCCACTTCTTTGAGGAATAGGCGTTTTATTAAAGGTGGTTTCGTAGGCCTTACTCGCGGCTTTATAGCCAATATTGTCAATCGGAGTAACATATCCTTGTCCGCCATGATGCGGTTTTACAAGCACTGTTACACTTTTTGGCGCAATTTTCTCAAAGTGATTTTTAAATAATTGAGTTATTTCTTTCCAATCTTGGTTGGGCACGAGTCGCATAGAAATTTTGGCAAATGCTTTGCTTGCAATCACGGTTTTTGCGCCTTCACCCATATAACCGCCCCAAATGCCATTCACGTCTAACGTAGGTCTAATAGAGTTTCTTTCGTTGGTGGTATAGCCTTTTTCGCCATGTACATCGTTAATCTGTACAGCTTTTTTATAATTCTCTAAGGAAAATGGTGCTTTAGCCATCTCCGCTCTTTCTTCAAGCGATAATTCTTCTACGTGATCATAAAAACCAGGAATGGTGATGTGATTATCTTCATCGTGCAGGGAAGCAATCATTTGAGTAAGAATATTAATGGGGTTTGCTACGGCGCCGCCATATAAACCAGAGTGCAAGTCTCTGTTGGGTCCTGTTACCTCTACTTCAACATAGCTCAATCCACGTAAACCGGTGGTAATAGAAGGAATATCGTTGGCAATCATACCGGTATCGGAAATTAAAATCACATCGTTGGCCAATTTCTCTTTATTTCGAGGTACAAACCAACTCAAGCTCTCTGAGCCTATTTCTTCTTCCCCTTCTATCATAAATTTTACATTACAAGGCAAGTTCCCCGTAGAGCTCATATACTCCATGGCTTTTATATGCATATACATTTGTCCTTTATCATCGCAACTTCCACGGGCAAAAATAGCCCCTTCGGGATGCACATCTGTGGGTTTAATAACGGGTTCAAAAGGGGGAGAATCCCATAAGTTGATGGGATCTGCCGGCTGAACATCGTAATGCCCATAGACTAAAACAGTGGGCAAGCTTTTGTCGATAATTTTTTCGCCATAAATAATCGGGTTTCCTGGGGTCTCACATATTTCAACAGCGTCGCAACCTGCTTTTTCTAAGCGCTCTTTTACAAAATCGGCTGTTAATAAAAGTTCTTTTTTATAGGCTTTATCGGCACTAATAGAGGGCATTTTTAACAATGCGATTAATTCCTCGATAAATATATCCTTGTTATTTTCAATATAGTTTTTTATGTTTTTCATGAAGTGTATTTAATATGTGTCAAAAGTAGAAAAATATTTATGAACGGCTTTGCAGTTTCTAGGGATTGTTTATATTTGCATCCCGAAATCTTCGGAAAAGTTGCAGGCGTGGTGGAATTGGTAGACACGCTAGACTTAGGATCTAGTGCCGCGAGGTGTGAGAGTTCGAGTCTCTCCGCCTGTACAAAGAAAAGCTCATCATTATTGATGAGTTTTTTTTATGCTATTTTTTAATCTTAAAATTTCTTCAAAATCATCGGTTCTTTCAGCGTTTTCAAAGAGATGACTTGCTTCTGCGGGAGGGATGGTTAATTTTCGCTTTGTGAGATCTATCCAAGCTCCATATACCTTTATAATAGCAGATAATTTTCCTTCTTGGTTAAAGATCTCGTGTACAATTTTCCAACGTTCATTGTGTTTAGAAAGCCCCGCTAATTTTAAATTTACCGTAATGTTTTCGCCGATATGGATTTCTTTTCTAAAAGAAGTTTCTTCAGTGAACAGAATGGGGCCCATATTGTGTTTCGTGAATTCTGCAATAGAAAATTTTTGTGCTGTAAAATAGCGCACTCTTGATTCGGCGGCATATTCATTATAGGCCGTATGACGCATGTGTCTGTTTGGATCAAAATCAGACCATTTTGTTTTAAATTCTAATAAATAATTCAAATTTTTATGATTTAGTGCAGTGAATAAGAGACTAGAAATGCAAATAGCCTTAGTAGAAATAGAAAAACCTACTGCTTTTATGTAGTAGGTTTTTTGTTTTATAACTGGGGAGTTAATTTTTTACAATTTCGTTTTGTGTTTTTAATTTCAGTTTACTTAAGACTGTTAAAGCTTCAGAAACATAGATGTCTTTGGATAGCGCTTTGTGCCAACCTGCTCTCTTCTTTTCTAAAACAGAATCTTTTTTAAATAAAGGATCTTCGTATTTTGGAGAATTGAACGTTAAATTAGATTCGTATTTAAAAACGGAACTAAATTTTTCTGATTCTTTTTTTTGAGTTTCACTTTTTTTAATAAAGTCTTTATAGCTTAAAGAATAAGACGTGTTTTCTTGATTCTTTTTTAGCCATTTTGCATACTCATTAATTACTTTAAATTTTTCGTCGGTAGAAATTCGTTCTTTGCTTTCATTTACAACCTCAGAGAAATTTACATAAGGATCTACTTTCTTATACACTGCTTGCGCTACTTTATCCCAAGGTAAAGCATCCGTTAAGTCGCGCTCTCCAAATTTCATATAACTGTATTTATTTGGCATGGAAATATCAGAGTAGACACCTTCCATTTGTGTAGAACCTCCATTAATTCTGTAAAACTTTTGTATGGTCATTTTTATATACCCCAAGTCTTTTTTGTAGTCTGGATAAAACTGATTAATGGGTAAAATGTTTTGAACGGTACCTTTTCCGTAGGTTTGATTTCCACCTATAATAATGGCTCTTTTATAATCTTGCATCGCGGCAGCAAAAATTTCAGAGGCCGAAGCAGACAATTCATTCACTAAAAGAACTAAAGAACCATCCCATTGAACTTTAGAATCGGTGTCATTTTTTATCACGGGTTTTTCACCTCTGTATTTTACTTGAACAATAGGGCCTTCTTTAATAAAAAGTCCCGCAATTTCAATGGCTGTTTTTAGTGAACCACCTCCATTATTTCTTAAGTCGATAAGTAATCCTTCAACACCTTCTTCTTTTAATCGCTCAATCTCCTGCTCCATATCTTTGGCAGAATCACGATAATTGGCATCGTCAAAACTAATGTAAAATCTAGGTAAATCAATAAGTCCGTACTTTTTGCCATTTTTTTCCACAATACTAGACTTTACAAACGTGTCATCTAATTGAACAACATCTCGTATGATATTAATTACTTTGGTAGAGCCATCAAGTTTTTTCTTTACTGTTAATCGAACTTCGGTTCCCTTTTTACCTTTAATAAAGGTAATTGCCTCATCCAATCGCATGCCAACAATATCTAAAGGTTCTTCATTTTTCTGAGCAACTTTTAAAATAATATCTCCTTCTTCTAATTCCCCTTGTTGGTATGCGGGGCCACCAGAAACTAACTCAATAATATGTGTATAAATTCCTTTTTTCTGCAAACGAGCACCAATTCCTTCTAGTTTCCCAGACATTTCTTGATCAAACTTTACTTTTATTGTTGGATCCATATAGGTGGTGTGAGGATCAAACGCGCTAACAATACTATTTAAAAAAGTAGAAAACCAATCTTCATGTTCTAATTCTTCAATACGTAAATACAATTCATTCATGTTTTTAAGTACCTCAGACCTTGCTTCTTTTTCTATGCTTACAAATGACTTTTTTTTGTATGTTTTGTCTTTTTCTAATTTTTGGGTTTCTTGTTGTTCTTGGTCTTCGATTAAACTTAGGGTGTTTAATTTTAATTGTTTACGCCAAAAATCAATTAATTGAATATCATTTTCAGCAAACGGAACTTTGTCATAATTAACATCAATAATTTCCTCTTTTTTAAAGTCAAAAGGTTGCTCTAATAGGTGAACATAAAATTCTTTTACAGAGGCTATTTTACTAATAAAGCGATTATAAACTAAGCTGTAAAAAGCTAGATCACTCTCTTTTAATTGATTGTCTATTTGAAATTTATATTTCGAAAACTCTTGAAGGTCTTTTTGCGTAAAATATCTTTTTGAAGGGTCTAATCCATTGATGAAGTTGTCGAACACTTGTTCAGAGAAAGCGTCATCCATTTCTTTTTCAACATAGTGACCTCGTGTTAGCATATATTGCAAAACATTAATTAAAATTTTATCTTTTTCTGGATCATTATAAACCTTAGCGTTGGCTGAAAAACTACTAAAGAATAATGCGAAGGCTATAACAGGAATTATTAATTTATAGGTTGTCTTCATAAAATAGGTCGCTTTTTTTTTTGAAAAATAAATAATTATAGGATATATGCTACTAAATTAATAACAATTTTTTTATTATCGTCTTTATTTATCGTGTTTTACACGAATAAATGCTTGAAAGACCTTGTTTTTATCACATCTATACTTGTTACGTTGATTTATCGCAGTATCATTAGAGTATATTCCTTTTTGTTTTCTTTTTAACCGTAAAGAAAATCGCGAAGGACCTTCTTATACTTGATGTTAGTAACACTCCTTTAGTTTCCTTTACTCGCATTAGTGCTTTTGCTATTGCCTTTTTTTTAGGTCGATAGTGAAATCGTTTCAATGACCTATCTAAAAAAACGTTTTATAATTCTCTTCAAAACAATAAGAACCTCCATGGCTTTATAAAGGGGTGTAATTAAAATAAACCAAGGATTACTGCTAGAATAGGATGAAAACAGATAGTTAAAGGTTTTAACACAAGCGAAATTACGGAAAATTTCATCGAGAAATTCTTTATGAAATGTTAAATTAACTTTGATATTTTTAAGTTACTTTTGTTTGATAAAATTGTAAATTTATGCAAGAAAAACCACTAATTTTAGTGACTAATGATGATGGAATTACCGCTCCTGGTTTGAGAGCTTTAATAAAAATAATGAATAAAATTGGCGATGTGGTGGTGGTGGCACCCGATAGTCCACAAAGTGGTATGGGACACGCAATTACGGTTGATAATGTGTTGCATTGTAATGCAATTACCATCGATGAAGGACCACAATTAGAATATACTTGTTCTGGAACACCAGCAGATTGCGTTAAAATGGCCATTAGTGAGATTTTAAATAAAAAACCAGACTTATGTGTTTCGGGGATTAATCACGGGGCAAATTCATCTATAAACGTGATCTACTCGGGAACTATGAGTGCCGCTGTGGAAGCAGGTATTGAAGGAATCCCGTCTATTGGTTTTTCTTTATTAGATTATAAATGGCAGGCAGACTTTACACCATCGGAAGAATTTATAGAGAAAATTACACGCAATGTTATTTTGAATGGTTTGCCAGAAGGGATTGTTTTAAATGTAAACATCCCCAAACTAAAAAAGCAAGAAATTAAAGGAGTTAAAATTTGCAGGCAGGCAAATGGTGTTTGGAAAGAAGTTTTTGACAAAAGAACCAGTCCTTTTGGTAAAGAATATTACTGGCTTTCTGGAGAATTTGTAAACAAAGATAAAGGGCAAGACACAGATATTTATGCCTTAGAAAATGGCTATATTTCTATAGTCCCTGTTCAATTTGATATGACTGCACACCATATGATTCAAAAATTAAATTCGTGGGATCTGTAAAAAAGGAAATGGGAATTGGCTTTTTAGTTGCGCTTTTTGTTACGTTTTCGGGCGTTTTCTTGTATGTAGAATATTTTTCTCGTTTTGGGTTTTATGAAACCCTAGAAATGCTTCAAAAGGGAAATTTATACGGAAAAGTATTGGCATTGGCTGCCATTCCAAATTTAGTTGTTTTTTTTATTTTTTTAAAAAAGAAACAAGATTATAGGGCAAGAGGTATTTTAATGGGGGTTCTCTTAATTGCATGTACTACGTTACTCTTAAAGTTAATATAATAGAGCAATTTAAGGGAAGTTTGAGGATGAAGCAGTGATAGAATTAAGGAGGCTTTAAGCTTCTGTTAAGCATGGCTGAAGCATGGTTAAAGTATGACAGCCTGCCAGAAGATGGGATAAAGAACAATAAGAAAGACTCATGAAACTTCCATAACGATCTCTCGAAATTTAAGAGAATGATTAAAAGGAAGCTACATGCCTATGCGGAGCATAGTCGAAGTATGACCGATAAAGAACAATAAGAAAGACTCATGAAATACTATATCATTGCGGGTGAAGCTTCCGGAGATTTGCATGGTTCAAATTTAATGAAGGCAATTTATGACCAAGATAAAAAGGCCGACATCCGTTTTTGGGGTGGAGATTTGATGAACTCGGTGGGGGGAACTTTGGTAAAACACTACAAAGAAAGAGCATTTATGGGCTTTGTTGAGGTGTTTATGAATCTTTCTAAGATTCTAGGATTTATTCGCTTTTGTAAGAGAGATATTGCCAATTTCACTCCAGATGTGATTGTTTTTATCGATAATTCTGGGTTTAATTTGCGCATTGCAAAATGGGCAAAAGCACAAAAGTTTAGAACACATTATTATATTTCTCCACAGGTTTGGGCAAGTAGAGCAGGCAGAGTAAAAGGAATTAAAAGAGATATTGATGATATGTCTGTAATTCTTCCCTTTGAAAAGGAATTCTACGAAAGATTTAATTATAATGTTACTTTTGTTGGGCACCCCTTGATTGATGCGATTGCCGATAGACCGCAGAACAGTGGAAAGGAATTTAGAGAAATGTATCAATTAGATGAAAAGCCAATAATTGCTTTATTACCAGGAAGTAGAAAGCAAGAAATTAGTAAAATGCTTTCCGTGATGCTTTCCTTGGTAAATGACTTCAATGAATATCAGTTTGTTATTGCGGGGGCTCCAAGTCAAGATTTTGATTTCTATCAGCAAATCATAGGTACAAGAAACGTACATTTTATTAATAATAAAACCTATGATTTATTAAGTGTAGCGCATGCAGCATTGGTAGCCTCTGGAACGGCAACCTTAGAAGCTGCGTTGTTTAAAGTTCCTCAAGTGGTTTGTTTTAAAGGAAGCGCTATCTCCTATCAAATTGCCAAAAGAATAATTACCTTAAAGTATATTTCACTGGTAAATCTAATCTTAGATAAAGAAGTGGTGACCGAGTTAATTCAAGATAATTTTTCTAAAAAAAATCTTCGCATGGCCTTGTCTAAAATTCTCGATGAGCAGCAGCGCACACAGATTTTTCTAGCGTATAATGATTTAGAGAGAAAATTAGGCGGAAAAGGAGCTTCGGTAAATACAGCAGCACAAATTATAAGCAACCTATCTTAAGGTATTTACAAAATATTTAGTAACTTTATTTCACGATGAAGAAGTTATTAACCTACCTGCCTTTTCATTTTTCTGTCTGGCTGATTATTGGAATTTACTTTCAGTTTTCTTTTGAAATTTATTATTTTCAAAAATGGACCTTGTTTGTTATACTTGGCTTTCTGGTGTTTTTTTTGTTTGCTTTACATGTCCTGAACCAAAAAGTTCTTTTCACTTTTGTTAGCTGGTTTCTCTTCTTTTTTCTTGGAATTTCTGCTGTTTTTCTTCAAAAGGATTGCAACAAAGAACGCTATTATCAGCATTTTTTAAGAGCTGACGTCTCTGCTGTTTACCACATTAGAAAAGTACTAAAACCCTCTAATTTTTATGATAAATATGAAGCAGAGGTGCTACAAATCAATCAGCAAAAAACACTTGGAAGAATCTTGTTAAACATCGAGAAAGATTCATCAAAGAATACCTTGCAAGTAGATGATAAAATTTTTGACAAGGCTGTTTTTCAAGAAGTGAAAGCACCCTTAAATCTGTATGAATTTAACTATAAAACATATTTAAAAAAAAAGGGCATTGAGCAACAAGTGTTTTTAAAAAAAGGATCCTTTTTAAGGAGTAAAAGGAATCGTTTAAGTTCATTGGGATTTGCCCATAAAATTAGAAAAAGGATACAGCTTTCGCTTCAGTCATATGCTTTTTCAAAAGATGAATTGGCCGTGATTTATGCTCTTTTATTGGGGCAACGACAAGACCTTTCTAAAGAACTGATGGATGAATATTCAAAAGCAGGTGCAATTCATATTTTGGCTGTTTCTGGATTGCATATAGGCATTGTTTTATGGCTTTTGTCTTTTCTTTTTTCCCCGCTTGAACAAGTTAAAAATGGCAAATTTTTAAAAGTGTTGTTTCTTGTTTTATTTTTATGGCTGTTTGCGCTCATTGCAGGGCTTTCGGCATCGGTGGTAAGAGCGGTAACCATGTTTACTTTTTTGGCGGTTGGGTATCGTTTTTTATCTAAAAAAGTAATAGAATTTTCATTGGTTTCTTCCCTGTTTTTTTTGCTTTTATTACATCCTTTATTTTTGTTTGATATAGGTTTTCAGTTAAGTTATACGGCGGTTTTTGGAATTGTTTGGATGCAACCAAAATTGTATGCGATTCTAAAATCGAAGTGGAAATTTTTAAATTATTTTTCACAGTTAATCGCTGTTTCCTTGGCAGCTCAATTGGCAGTTTTACCAATTAGCTTGTATTATTTCAATCAGTTTCCAGGACTCTTTATCTTGTCTAATTTAGTTATAATTCCTGTTTTAGGAACTGTTTTAATTGGCGGAATTCTTGTGATGCTTTTCGCTGTTTTAGGAGTCTTACCAGATTTTTTGGCTCATTTTTATGCCAATATCATTTCACTGCTAAATAAATTTGTTGGTTTTGTCTCTACTCAAGAAGCTTTTTTATGGAAAGAAATCTCGGTTTCTCTTTTGTTTATGATTAGTTTCTATTTAATCATTTTTTCGGGATTTCAGTTTTTGGCAGCAAGAAAAGCAACCGGGCTTTGCTGGTTTTTTACAGCCATAATCTTCATGCAATCTGTGGTTTTTTTTGAGAAATACCAACGAAATAAAAAGAGTGAAATCATTGTTTTTCAAAACCCTAGAAATTCAATTATTGGAAAACGATTAGGGGGTAAGTTGTTTGTTTACAGCCGTGTAGATTCTTTAGAATATAAACAGCTAAGGGCATTAAAATCATATAAAATCGCCGAAAATATCGATATTCTATATGTCCGTGGAATTCCGAACATCTTGACTGTTCATCAAAAAAACATCTTACTTATAGATAGCTTGGGAATATATCGGGATGTAAACGTGAAAAAACCCATTGTTGTTTTGCAGAATTCCCCCAAAATAAACTTAGAAAGACTTATTAAAACAATAGATCCGGTACAAATTATTGCCGATGGATCTAATTATAAACACGATATATTAGCTTGGGAATCAACTTGTGAAAAAGAGCTTATTTCTTTTTTTAGCACTGCCATTTTAGGTGCGAAAATAATCAAATAACTATAGGTTGCTTTTAAAGCTTTTTGTGAAATCTGCCCATGTAGTTGTTTTGTACTTCTCTTTAGCAAAGAAAACCAAGATTTTTTCCATATTTTTTTCATCTAAATACCCAGGAATATTATCTAGTACTTTTTCGTTTTTCCCCATAATTATGGTGGTTGGGTAACTTAGTTTACCGTTCATAATCATAGCCGCGAACTCATTGTACTTGGATCTTCCTTCTTCTTTATATTTAAAGGTTTGCCCGTTATAGGTAATGTCTTCTTTACCTTCTCCGTCTAGTTTTACCGCATAAAAGTGTTCGTTGATGTATTTGGTAATGGAGTCGTTTTTATAGGTAGTATTATCTAACTTTTTACACCAGCCACACCAATCGGTATACACATCTATAAGAATATATTTTGGATTTTTGCTATTCATTTGGATGGCTTTTTCAAAGGAGAGCCAATTTATGGTTTCTTGAGCTTTTAAAGTAGAATAGCTTACAAATAGCACAAGGATTAAAAAGTATTTTTTCATGAGTTTCTTTTTTTTGTTTTTTTATTTCACCTTCAGCGGGCAGACGGTTACGCTGTAACATCCTTCGGTAAGCGTTATATTTCGCTTAGTCTAGCACCTACACTGAGCTGAGTCGAGGTATATCGAAGTGCTTAGAGCAAATGCTAAGCACATGGATGTAGCTTCCAGACAGTCATCAATTTGGGTGTCCAAAAAGTGTTATCAAAGTTACGTATTGAAAATACAAAAAAAAAAGATAAAGTAGCTTTATCTTTTTTTTTAACGATTTTTTTATCTAATTCCGTGCATTAATTTTTTAATAATGGGGTAGAATAAAGCAGACAATATGCCTAAGCCAACTGCAACAGAAGTTAATAACCAGAAAAAGTAACTTAAACCTTCTGTTTGAGCAATTCCGTCTGAAGCTTCTCCAAACATTCCGGCTAATTTCATTCCAATAGCAATGGCTAAGTACCATACGCCAAACATCATGGCAATCATTCTTCCAGGGACTAATTTGCTTACATAAGAAAGGGCCACTGGCGAAACACATAATTCTGCCATGGTATGAAAGAAATAGACGAGTACCAACCAAATCATGCTCACCGAAGCGGTTTTAGCTCCTGCGGGAATGGAGGAGGAGCCAAGAGCAACACAAGCCATTCCTAATCCTAATAAGCCCATTCCAATAGCGTATTTCATATTGGCATTTGGGTTGTATTCACTTTCCCACCATTTTGAAAATAGTGGTGCCAGGGTGATGATAAATAAAGAGTTTAAAGAGCCAAACCATGAAGCATCAACTTCGGCAATATCTTGATTTAGGTTTACGTACAACCTATAAATTGCAATGGCCCATATCATAATAAAACTGATGCTTAAAAATATGTTAGATAAAGAATATTTTGCAAATGTTTTGTTAAAGAGTTTAATTAAAACCCATGTAATAACCCCTAAAGGAACAATCGTCATTAAAGAATCGATTACTTTAAATATGGTGGCGGCATTTCCTTCTAAAATTCTTTGTGTATAATCTCTTGCAAAAATGGTTAAAGACCCGGGGGCTTGTTCAAAAATTGCCCAAAAGAAAATAGTAATAAACGCAAAAAACATTACGGCGAGCATTCGATCTCTCGTGATTTTATCATAGTTGGGAATTCTAATAATTAATAGTAATACGAATAAGGCTAAAGCCAATAGAATCGCAACGTTCGAACCTGAGAAGCTAAAAATAGAAAAATCGAAAAAATTGTATTGTCCTTCCGATATTTTTGAAATAGGATCGTTTAAAATCCACGTTAAACCCAAGAAGGAAGAAAAACCAATTAACACGCGTTGAAAGTTTGAAAAAGGATTTAAGGTTGCTTCATCTTTTTTTTCTGTTTCAAGGAGGTTGTTTTCTTTTTTTTCTGGTTTTAATCCGATGTCACCAAATATATTTTGAGCAAACCAAAACTGTAATAAACCAAAGAGCATAAAAATGCCTGCTAATCCAAAACCCCAACGCCAACCAATTCTTTCTCCTAAAAATCCGCAGAGTAAAATCCCAATAAAAGCACCAGAATTTACGCCCATGTAAAAAATGGTGTATGCTCCATCTTTTTTTTCTGGTTTTTCTGCATACATTTCAGAAATAATTGAAGTCATATTTGGCTTAAAAAATCCGCTTCCAAAAACTAATAACACTAAGCCGGTGTATATGAAAAATCCACTTTCTAAGGCCATAGACGCATGACCTAAAGTCATTAATAAAGCGCCCACAACAACAGCCCAACGAAAGCCAATAATTTTATCTGCAAAATACCCGCCAATTAAGGTAGATAAATACACTAAGGATACATAGGTTCCAAAAATGGCATAGGCATAGCCAGCGGGCCAATCCCAACCCCCGTCAAAAACCTTCGCGGTAAAAAACATAATTAATAAGGCGCGCATTCCGTAATACGAAAAGCGTTCCCACATTTCTGTAAAGAATAGTACGAATAATCCTGTTGGATGCCCTAAGACTTTGTCTTTGAACAAGCTATCTAAATTTGTTGCCATAGTTATAGATGAATTTAAAGAAAAAAAACCTCATAAAACTAATTTATGAGGTTTTTTTTCTTGAAGTTGATTAGTGAATTTTACCCATTAATTTTTTCATTAAAGGTGAGAATAGCAATACAATGATACCTGCACCAAGGGCATATTTTGAGATTAATAAAAAACCGTCTGTATAAATACTTAAAGTTTCTAAACCACCAACATTCACATTGGTGCTTTCTACAGCTAATTGTTTTGAAATAAACCCTACAATTTGAAAGGCATATGCCGATGATAAGAACCAAATTCCCATCATAAATGCCACAATTCTTTTTGGAGATAAATCGGTAATTTTAGATAAACCAACAGGAGACATAAACAATTCACCAATAGAAATTACTAAATACATTACAATTAAATACGCAAAAGGAACCATTCCATCTTCATTGGCACTTCCTTTACTTAGCGATAAAATATAAAAACTCAATCCAGCTAATACTAAGCCAAATCCAAACTTATAGGGCGTTCTTGGGTTTAAATTCTTTTTAGATAAATAGGCCCAAAGCATCGAGATAGGAATGGCCAAAATAATAATAAACATGGAGTTTAAGGAATTTGTTTGACTGGCATTCATAAATGTTAAATCAACATTTCTTGAGGCAAACAAGGTAATAACACTTCCAGATAATTCATGAAAACCCCAAAACATGGTCATAAAAAAGGTGATTAAAATTGCCATAAACAATTTTTTACGCTCTTCTAAAGTAGCTTTTCTTAAAATAGTTACTAAATAAATAACAACAGCTACTCCAATTAGTTTAAAGATTAAACCTACCACCGTTTCATCTCCAAAAAAGGATTCTCCTTCGGCAATCGCTTTATACTGTGATAATACATAGGCAATGGCAGGAACACATAGAATGGCAATAATTGGAATTAATGTTTTTTGAGGAACTCCGATTACTTTTTTTTCGTACACTTCTTTATTTGGAGGTAAGCCTTTATTTCCAAAAACATTCTTTTTAATACCACTCCAGAAGAAGATTAATCCGGTTAGCATTCCAATTCCTGCAATCCCAAAACCATAATGCCAACCATATTCTACAGCCAACCAGCCACAAAGTAAGGGGGCAACCCAGCCTCCAATATTAATTCCCATATAAAAAAGGGTAAATCCAGAATCTTTTCTAACATCTCCTTTTTCGTATAAAGCGCCCACAAAGGTTGAAATATTTGGTTTAAAAAAACCATTCCCTACAACGATAAAGGCCAATGCTAAAAAGAAAGCAATATCGTTTTGAACAGCCAAGACAAAGTGTCCAATAGCCATTAATACTCCTCCTAGGAAAATAGAACTTCGCAATCCTAATATTTTATCGGAGATTTGACCCCCAATTACCGTAGAGGCATACACTAAAGAGCCATAAGAGGCATACACTACTGCCGTGGCAGCGTCTCTTTCTACAAGAGCTTTAAAAATTTCTTGCACCATATACAGGGTAAGCAAAGCGCGCATTCCGTAGAAACTAAAACGCTCCCATAATTCGGCAAAAAATAAATAAAATAATCCTTTTGGATGACCAAACATTTGTGGGTCTTCCTCGGTGGTGTTTGTTTGTAAAGTTGAATCTAACATATTAGTTATCCTTTAATTTTTATTGATTTTTGGTTGTTTTTATTTAAGTTTTCTTGAATAAACTGGGTCATTTTGGTATACAAATTAAGGATGGTTCCTTTACCTTCATTAATTCTGTGCGTTCTGTCTGGTACAATAAACATATCAAATTGTTTATTGGCTTCTACCAAGGCATTAATCATTCTCATGGAGTTTTGAACATGCACATTGTCATCTCCTGTTCCATGAACTAATAAATAATTTCCTTCTAATTGGTTGGCATAATTTATCGGTGAGTTTTCATCATAACCGCTTGCGTTTTCTTGGGGCGTTTGCATATAGCGTTCTGTATAAACCGAATCGTAAAAGCGCCAAGAAGTAACCGGTGCAACGGCAATGGCCGTAGAGAAAATATCACTCCCCTTTAATAGGGCATTTGTACTTATAAAACCGCCAAAAGACCAGCCCCAAATTCCAATATTCTCTTTGTCTATATAATTGCGCTCGGCTAATTTCTTTGCCCCGGCAATTTGATCTTCCACTTCGTATTTTCCTAATTCCTTTTGTGTTACCTTTTTAAAGTCTCTTCCTTTTAAACCTGTTCCTCGGCCATCAATACAAACCACAATGATTCCTTCTTGAGCCAACATATTATGCCAATAGTCTTTGCTTCCGTTCCAGCTATTTGTCACTTTTTGATAGCCCGGTCCAGAATATTGAAACATAAGCATGGGATATTTCTTCTTCTCATTAAAATCTACCGGTTTTAACATCCACATATTTAAGTCGTTTCCATTGATATTAATCGTTGAAAACTCTTTTCTACTCATTTTATAGTCCGATAACTTGGTTTTTAAATCAATATTATCTTTGATTCCTTTTAAAAGCTTTCCTTCACCAGAATACAGAGCGTAGATAGGTGGAATTTCTGTGGTAGAATATGTATTGATAAAATAATGCAGGTTCTTGCTAAAAGCAGCCGAATTGGTTCCAACTTCATTGCTTAATAATTGCTTGTTTTTCCCGTCTAAGCCAATTGAATACACACCTCGATTGATAGAGCTATTTTCAGCAGATTGATAATAAATGGTGTTTTTCTCTGCATTAAATCCGTAGTAATTGGTTACTTCCCAGTTACCTTTGGTAATTTGATTGATCAATTTTCCATTCCTGTCATAATGATAAATATGATTGTATCCGTCTTTTTCGCTGGTCCAGATAAAGCTATGGTCATCTAAGAACGTAAGGTTGTCATGGATGTCTACATAGGCGTCATCCGTTTCATTTAGCAATAAGGTGGTACTTGTTTTTAACGCATTTACTTTGAATAATTTTAAATCATCTTGATGGCGATTTAAGGTCGTAGCGATTAAGGTGTGGCCTTCGTTAGACCATTCTATTCTTGGGATGTATTCGTAATTGCCTAAACCAACTTTCTTGCTGGTTTTTCTGTCTAAATTATAGAGGTGTAAAGAAACAGTGGCATTCTTCTCTCCCGCTTTTGGGTATTTAAAAACTTCTTGGGTTGGATACAATTCTTCGCCAACAATATCCATTGACATGGTAGAAACAGCCGTTTCATCAAAACGTAAAAAAGCAATAAAATTGCTATCGTTGCTCCATTCAAAGGCTTTTACAAAGGTAAATTCTTCTTCGTATACCCAATCGGTGATGCCGTTAATAATGCTATTCTTCTTCCCATCATTGGTTACTTGACTAATTGTGCTGCTCGCTAAGTTCATTACATACAAATCGTTGTCTTTAGCGTAGGCAATTTTTAGATTGTCTGGAGAAAAAGTAGGTTGTTGAATTTTTTCACCAATTAAAGAAAGATTTTTAGAGGCAATATCATAGGAGTAAAATGTTCCAGTAAAAGAGTGCCTGTATATAGGGGTGAAACGGGTACCTAAAATAAGTTTTGTTTCATCATTACTAAAGGAATAAGAAGAAAACTCATCTATATTTTTAAAGTCTTTACTGCTAACCACTGTTTTAATTTTTTCTAAAGTTTTATAACTATAGATATCTACCGTAGATGATTTTGTTTTTTTATTGTTATTTAATAAAGAATAAAAATCACCATTCATAGAATTTAAAGCGTTCATCCTTTCGGCAGAAAAAGTGCCGTCCCAAATTTCTTCTAAGGTAATATTCTTATTTCCAGTAGCGTAATTTGAAGTGTCTGTTGATTTTTTTCCTTGGCAACCAATAAAAAAGAGGATCGATGCTAATGTAAATAGTTTTCTCATTAAAGAATTAGATTTTAATAAAAGTTTGCCAAGTTTACGTAAAAATCAGCAAAAAATAGCTTAAAAAATGAGAAATCTTGATTAAACGAGGCTGTTATCTTTGATTGATTTATATTTGTCGTTCAATGAAAATGAGCTACAAATGTCTAAAATAATTTCGGGGTTTTCAAAACTAACCAAAGAGGAAAAGATTAATTGGTTAGCAAAAAATTATTTTACTAATGAGGGGCAATCCATCGAAATTATCAAGAAATATTGGAATTCCGATGAGAAAATCCAACAGCTGCACGATGATTTTGTAGAAAACACCCTTACCAATTTTTATATGCCTTTTGGCATTGCGCCCAACTTTATTATAAATGAAAAACCCTATGTAATTCCAATGGTTACAGAAGAGAGTTCTGTGGTTGCAGCGGCTTCTCTAGTGGCCAAATATTGGAGCTCTCGTGGGGGATTTAAAGCGGAAGTGATTTCGACAAAAAAAACGGGGCAAGTTCATTTTATGTTTGCTGGCGATAAAGTAGCATTACAAAAATATTTTGAAAAACAGAAAAGCCAGTTATATGCAGCAACGGCATCCATTACTAACAATATGGAAAAACGTGGTGGTGGAATTTTAGACATTGCTTTGGTGGATAAAACCGATAAATTGGCAAACTATTATCAGCTATTTGTTTCTTTTGAAACCAAGGATTCTATGGGGGCAAATTTCATCAATTCTTGTTTGGAGGCAATTGCCCACAAATTTAAAACCGATGAGATTGAAATCGTGATGAGTATTTTATCTAACTATTTGCCAGAATGTTTGGTGCGGGCAGAAGTGAGCTGTAAAATAGAGGAGTTGGGAGGAGAAAACCCTGAGAAATTTGCAAAGAAATTTCATCAAGCAGTTCAAATAGCAGAAATAGAACCTTATAGAGCGGTGACTCATAATAAGGGGATTATGAACGGAATTGATGCCGTTGTTTTGGCAACAGGAAACGATTTTAGAGCCGTAGAAGCGGGTGCCCATGCTTTTGCCGCGCGTTCTGGATCCTATAAAAGTTTAACGCATTGCGAAATTAAAGAGGGTATTTTTAGATTCTGGATTGAAATTCCGCTAGCCATTGGAACGGTAGGTGGTTTAACTGGGGTGCACCCCTTGGCAAAAGTATCGTTGGAAATGATGCAAAAACCAAGCGCCAAAGAATTGATGAAAATTATAGCAACGGCTGGCTTGGCGCAGAATTTTGCTGCGCTGCGTGCGCTAACAACCAAAGGAATTCAGCACGGACATATGAAAATGCATTTGATGAATATTTTAAACCAATTAGAAGCAAGCTCTGTAGAAAAGGGAATCGTTGAAAAATACTTTAAAAATGAAACCGTTTCTCATAGCGGAGTGGTAGATCAGTTAAATCTACTTAGAGCACCTAAAATTAAGTGGGTAGATTTTTTAGATAAAGAAAAATTACGTTCATCTCTTTTGTCTTTACATCCTAATAAAAAGGCGGTTTTTGGAAAAATGACTCCCCAGCAAATGATAGAACACTTGAGCTTTATTTTAGAGTTGTCTTTCGGTAAAGTAAAGTTTGAATCTTTTGTTTCGGATGAAAAATCTAGTAAGAGAAAACTTTTTTTAGATACCGAAAGAGAATTAGAAATAGGCTTTAAAGCATCTCTATTGTCTAATGAACCGCGTAAAGAAAAGTTTGAAAATATAGAAAAAGCGATCGATAATCTTATCGATACTATTGAGGCATTTCTAGCATTTTATAAAACACCAAAAACGGTAAATCATCCGTTTTTTGGCACCTTGGATTTTGAGTCTTGGAAGAAATTTCATAGAAAGCATTTTACACATCACTTTAAACAATTTGATCTTAACGAATGAATTTTTATAGCAACGGAAAATTATTGTTAACGGGTGAATATGTGGTCTTAGACGGCGCAAAATCCTTGGCAGTTCCTACAAAATTTGGACAAGATTTACAGGTAGAGAAAATTGTAGAAAAGCAATTGATCTGGGGAAGTTTTACCGATACAGGGGAATGTTGGTTTGAGGCCATTTTTGCCTTGCCAAAAATACGTTTATTGAGCTGTACCTTTGCGGCGGAAAAAGAGGGGAATGCAGAATTTATTGCAGAAACCTTACAAACTATTTTGTGTGAAGCTAGAAAATTAAATTTAGATTTCTTGCAAACAGAAAACGGTTTTATGGTAAAAACGAAGCTTACTTTCCCTAGAAATTGGGGTTTAGGAAGTTCCTCTACTTTGGTGAACAATATTGCCAATTGGGCAAAAATAGATGCGTTTACCTTGTTGGCGAATTCGTTCTCTGGAAGTGGTTATGATATTGCTTGTGCTCAAAATAACACCCCCATTCTTTATCGTTTAGAAAATAAAAAACCCATTATTCAAAAGGTGCAATTCGATCCGAATTTTAAAGAAGATTTGTTTTTTGTGCATTTAAATAAAAAACAAAACAGCCGAGAGGGCATTGCAAAATACAGAGAAAATCAAGGAAATATTCAACAAGAAATTGCGGAAATCTCCCAATTATCGAGTCAAATTTTATCGACCAAAACACTCGTAGATTTCGAAAAACTGATCGCAGAGCACGAAAGAATCATCAGTGCTATCGTTCAATTAAAACCCGTAAAAGAAGTTTTGTTTCCAGATTATTTAGGTGAAATTAAAAGTTTGGGTGCTTGGGGGGGGGATTTTGTTTTAGCAACAGGAAATGCAAGCACACCAAAATATTTTATAGATAAAGGGTTTAAAACAGTGATTCCATATAAAAAAATGGTTGTATAGCTTAAGGTGCTAACCAATACCTATATTTAAAAAGAAAAAATGAATTGTGGCCAATTGAAGGTTGGTGTTTTCTGCTTTTACGCTAAAATATTACAAGGCAACAAACAGGGCAATGCAGATAGATAACACGTCAAACGATGTGCAACCTAATATTTTAATACAGGTATCGAACAGACAAAATAAGAACATGAAGAAAATAATTATAATTGGTGGCGGAGCAGCAGGATATTTTACGGCAATAAATGCCAAAGAAAACAATCTAACGCTAGAGGTTATTATTCTAGAAAAGGGAAAAGATGTCTTGCAAAAGGTTCGGATTTCTGGTGGCGGAAGATGCAATGTAACCCATGCTTGTTTTGAACCTAAAGAGCTGGTGAAATTCTATCCGAGAGGGGAGAAGGAATTACTGGGTCCTTTTCATCAATTTATGACTGGGGATACTTTTGAATGGTTTGAAGAACGAGGAGTCCCTTTAAAAATTGAAGCAGACAATCGTGTCTTTCCAGAAGCAAACACTAGTCAAGCAATTATCGATTGCTTTCAAAATGCTGTTGATCGCTTGGGAATTAAGGTAATTACAGGTTGCGGGGTGAATTCAATTGACCTAAAAGAAAATCAGTGGATGATTCATACAAAAGAGCAGCAATTTGTTGCCGATAAAGTGGTGATTGCCGCAGGAAGTAGTAAAAAAGTTTGGGAACTCTGTGAAACCTTAGATCATGCAATCATTCCGCCAGTACCGTCTTTGTTTACGTTTAATATTAAAGACCAAAGATTAACAGATTTGCTGGGTGTTTCTGTACCCAATGCCACGGTAAAACTAGCAGGAAGCACTTTTGAGTCTTCTGGACCTTTGTTAATTACGCATTGGGGAATGAGCGGCCCAGCTGTTTTAAAACTCTCTGCTTTTGGTGCGCGAATTTTGGCGGAAAAGAACTATCAATACAATGTTGAGGTGAATTGGTTGTCTAGATCAACACCTCAAATTATAAACGTTTTACAGAACTTAAAAAAGAAGGAACCCAGGAAAACAATTATTTTAAAATCGCCTTTTGAAGTAATTTCAAAAAGACTTTGGGAGCGTTTTGTGTTGGCTTCCGAAATTGAAAAGAGTCAAAATTGGGCAGATCTAAGTAACCGTCAAATAGAAAATTTGGCCAACCAATTAACTAAAGGAGTGTTTAATGCCAATGGAAGAACCACATTTAAAGAAGAGTTTGTTACAGCGGGAGGAATTAATTTAAAAGAAATTAATTTTAAACGTTTTGAAAGCAAGCACCATAAAAACCTCTTTTTTGTGGGTGAGGTCTTAGATATTGATGCCGTAACTGGCGGATTTAACTTTCAAAATGCCTGGACTGGTGGTTTTATTTGTGCCAAAGCCCTGGCCGAGGATTAAGCAAGCACTCCTCGATGTGGTTTTAAAGCATCTCTATAGGTTTTCATGTCAATTTCATTAACGATGATAGAGGCAATAGCTTTCATTTCGTTAATTTTTGTAAAATCAATTTCATGAAAAGGTAACTTTTCTACGTTGGCAAAATCTTTTAAATGAATACAGTGATGTTTCGCGGTTTCTAAGGCTACTTCGCCATAAAAATCCCAGATCAATTTTATTTTTTTACTCATATAAGCAACATATTTATAGTAGGCAAAAATACCGTTTTCAAACGGAAATAAAAAGGTATTTTTAATGCAGAATAGAGCGCATCTTCTTTCTTGCTTTTTTGAGCGATAGAAAGCCTATCTGATGGCAGGGGAATTGATGAAAAGTTATTTTTTAAGAATCCCTATACGGTTGTTTATTGCCAAAAAAAAGTTAGATGTTTATGCAATAAATTTATGGTAATGAAAAAAAACATGGTTAATTAGCCTCGTTTACAAAGAAATTGTAGAATAGAAGTTGTCATAAATATTAAGAGAGAAACGTTTATCTTTGTCCTAAAATTTAAAAATTGACCGAAGCTACTTTTATTCCAAAATCATTTAAAAATATTATTCAAAAGGCAAGTTTTACTTGGCAAACTCCTAGTAATATTGCCTTGGTAAAGTATTGGGGGAAAAGCCATCCTCAGATTCCTAAAAATGCTTCTATCAGTTTTACCTTACAGAACTGTCACACGGTTACAAGGATCGATTTTTTAAAAAAGCGTTCTTTCGAAGCGCATTCAACATCTCATTCTAAGGAGAGTTTGAAACAGGTTCAGGATCACAAAGAAGTAGATTTTGAGCTGTTTTTTGAAGGTAAAAAGAAGGAAGATTTTAAACCAAAAATTGTGTCATTCTTTAAGAGAATCGCACAGTATTGTCCTTATATTTTTGACTATCGTCTAAGCATACATTCAGAAAACTCCTTTCCCCATAGTAGTGGTATCGCCTCTTCTGCTAGTGGCATGGCGGCGATTTCTATGTGTTTGATGAGTTTAGAAAAAGAATTAAACCCAACATTATCGGAAGAATTTATCAGTCAGAAAGGCTCCTTTTTAGCGCGTTTAGGTTCTGGAAGTGCTAGTAGAAGCATCGAGGGGCCTTTGGTTGTATGGGGGAGTCACCCAGAAATCATAGGAAGTTCAGACTTGTATGGGGTGAAATTTCCTTATAAAGTGGCTTCAATTTTCGAAAATTACCAAGACACCATATTGTTAGTAGATAGAGGAGAAAAACAAGTGTCTAGTACGGTGGGTCATGATTTGATGCACCAGCATCCGTTTGCCGAAAATAGGTTTATACAAGCCAATGAAAATCTCGCAAAATTATCAAAAATCCTTCAAAATGGAGCTATCAAAGAGTTTGTAAGTCTCGTAGAGAGTGAGGCCTTAACTTTGCACGCCATGATGTTAACCAGCAATCCCTGCTTTATTTTGATGAAACCAAATACCCTGGAAATTATCAATAAAATATGGGAATATCGTAAAGAAAACGCCAGTAATATTTGTTTTACGCTCGATGCCGGTGCAAATGTGCATGTGTTGTATCCTCAAGAAGAAAAAGAGAATGTGTTGCAGTTTATTGATAATCAATTGTCTATCTACTGTCAAAATAATCATTATATTTGTGACAACATCAGTTTTGGAGCCAATTTATCCAAGAATAACTAACCCTAAATCCTCAATAAATGAAATCATCCACGTTACTTATTACGCTAGTTTTTGGTTTTTTATTATTATCATTATCATCAACAGCTCAAGAGACTATTTGGTTCGATTCTAACTGGAATCTTACTGTTAAAGAAAATGCTGCTTATTATAGACCCTCTCCTAAGAAAATGAAAAATGGTTTTTGGTTGATCGATTATTACAGGAACGGAACGAAACAAATGGAAGGTTTTAGTTTTATCTCTAGTCCTAATAATGAGAAATTTAATGGGTTAGTGCATTATTTTTTTGAAAATGGAAAAATATTTCAATCAGTAAATTACAAATCTGGTGTGATTCATGGTGCCAGAAAAATTTATTTTAGTTCGGGTGCTTTGAAAAGTGAAGCGGTCTATGAAGATGGAAAAATTATTGGTTCTTTTTCTGAATTTTATACAACTGGAGAGCTAAAAGAAACCGGGGAATACGAAGAAGGGAAACGAGAAGAAATTTGGAAAACCTTTTACAAAAATGGGAAAATCCAAATGAAAGGAAAATATAGAGAAGGAGAAAAAGTGGGTGTTTGGAAAACCTTCTATAAAAATGTGTATTAACTTTATATTCCTTATTTTTGTAAAATTATATTAAAGACAAGTAATGAAAGGACCTTTGTTTTACGCTAAAATTCTTCTTTTTGGAGAGTATGGAATCATTAAAGATTCAAAAGGTTTGGCGATTCCATTTAACACCTATCAAGGAGGGTTAAAATCTTCAAAACATCTATCGGAAGAAGCTGAAAAATCTAATAAAAATTTGCTAAAATTTTACGACTATTTAGCAAGCCTAAAGACCGAATTGGTTTCTTTTAATTTAGAGCAGTTAAAAATAGATATTGAAGAGGGCATGTATTTTGACTCTTCCATTCCTCAAGGATATGGAGTAGGTAGTTCTGGTGCCTTGGTAGCTGCTATTTATGACCAATATGCAGCAGATAAAATTACTGTTCTAGAAAATTTAACAAGAGATAAACTGCTAAAATTAAAGGAGGTTTTTTCTTTAATGGAATCTTTTTTTCACGGAAAGAGTTCTGGTTTAGATCCGTTAAATTCTTATTTGAGCTTGCCTATTTTAATTAATTCAAAAACCCATATTGAGCCAGCTGGAATCCCTTCTCAAAAAGAAGGTAAAGGAGCGGTGTTCTTGTTAGATTCAGAACAAATTGGCGAAACAGCACCTATGGTAAGCATCTTTATGAACAAGATGAAAAATGAAGGGTTTAGGAAAATGGTGAATGAGGAATTTGTGATACATACAGAGGCTTGTATTGAAGATTTCTTAAAGGGAAACATGAACTCATTATTTGGCAATGTAAAGAGCTTGTCAAAAGTAGTGTTAAAGAATTTTAAACCTATGATTCCAAAGGCTTTTCACAAGGTTTGGGAACAAGGCATTAAAACCAACGCATATTATTTTAAGCTTTGTGGTTCTGGTGGAGGTGGTTATATTTTAGGATTTACCGAAGATTATGAACTTGCAAAAGAAAAATTAAAAGATTACAGGTTAGAATTGGTTTATAGATTTTAAGAACTTGTTATGAGTATTTCTAAGCAAAACTCAAATTTAGTTAAACTATTCAGTTTGCTTTCCGTGGTTAGAGGCTATAATATATTAGTCTTAATTGCAGCGCAATATTTGGCGGCCATTTTTATTTTCTCTCCAGAAAAATCGCTTAAACATATTATTTTCGATATTCATTTATTGTATCTAATCCTTGCAACGGCTTCTGTGGTGTCTGCTGGGTATATTATCAATAGTTTTTACGATTCGAAGTTGGATTTGATTAATAGGCCTTTAAAAACAGGCTTGGATTCTCAGATAAAAGAAGAGACTAAACTTTCTTTATATTTCTTGTTAAATTTTGTAGGTGCTGCTTTTGGTTTTCTTATTTCTTGGCGTGCTGCGGTGTTTTTTTCGGTATATATTTTTGGCATTTGGATCTATTCGCATAAACTTAAAAAATATGCCTTAACAGGATTGATCTCTGCGACCGTTTTAACAGTGCTCCCTTTTTTTGCTGTTTTTGTTTATTTTAAAAATTTTCAGAAAGTAATATTTGTTCACGCCCTTTTTCTTTTTCTTGTCATTATGGTAAGGCAATTAATTAAAAATTTAGAAAACATAAAAGGTGCGATTGCAAATAATTATAAGACTTTCCCAGTAGTTTATGGGGAAAGGAAAACAAAACAATTTTCCCTTTTATTATTGGTATTCACTCTTATTCCTATGCTTATTTTGTTTAGGTATACTGGGTTAGGCTATATGCGTTATTATTTTCATTTGGCCATGATTACCTTGATCTTTGTTGGTTGGTATCTCTGGTTTGCCAATTCAAAAAATCAGTATAGACTCTTACATAATATTTTAAAAGCACTTTTGTTAATCGGTATTTTGGGTCTTATTTTTATCGATACTTCTTTGCTGGTGGAAAAAGTAATAGAGAAACTTAATTAAAATCAACTGTTTAGCCTTTTAACAATTGCGGCATACGGTTGTTTTGTGTTTGTAAATAACTATCTTCGCAAAAATTTTAAAACAATAAATGGAATCAAAAAACAACTCGTCGAGAGGACGACAAACAGGTAAAAAAACGACTCCCTTAAGTAGAAAACCTATTAAAAAAGACTTTAAAAAAATAGTGCCCATTAAAAAAGTAGACGAATCTGCGGGGATTCGATTAAATAAATACATAGGAAATTCTGGAATTTGCTCTAGAAGAGAGGCAGATACCTACATAGAGCACGGAAGTGTTGAAGTGAATGGAAAATTAGTTACAGAGATGGGCTATAAAGTACTTCCAGGTGATGTGGTTCGCTTTGATGGAACTTCAATTTCTCCGGAAAAAAAGCGCTATATTTTATTAAATAAGCCAAAGAATTATATTACCACCATGGAAGACGATCGCGGTAGAAGTACGGTGATGGAATTGGTGCAAAATGCAACAAAAGAACGCATATACCCTGTGGGTAGGTTGGATAGAAACACAACAGGACTGTTGTTGTTTACGAATGATGGTGAAATGGCAAAAAAACTAACCCATCCAAAGCATAATGTGCGTAAATTATACCATGCTTCTTTAGATAAAAAATTAGATTTAAGAGATTTAGAAAAGTTACGTGGAGAGGTAATTATTGAGAGCAAAAAAGTCTTTATTGATGCCATTTCTTATGTAGAAGGAGAACAGAAAACCGAAATAGGGATTGAAATACATTCTGGAAGAAACCGAATTGTACGTAAGATTTTTGAACATTTTGGTTATAAAGTAAATAAACTAGATAGAGTTATTTTTGCTAGTTTAACAAAGAAAAACTTGCCGCGAGGAAGGTGGAGAGAGTTAACAGGACAAGAAATTGCAAATCTTCAAATGATTTAAATACCGTTAAAAATCCAGTTGAAAAACTGGATTTTTTATTTTTTAAAGGTAGAATAAACAGTATTCTTTTATCTTTCAATTACAAAGAAATGAATTAATTTTGCGTTCAATTCAAGCGTGTCTTCTGCGGTTTCTATTTTCTTTAGACTGTTGCTTAGCCAATGGTAATCGTTCTCTGTATCTAAGTATTTCATAGACTTATTTAATGCTTCTAAGTCTGCCGTCATTATCACGTAATAGGGGGCGCTTTTATAGTTAAATTCTCGATACAGTAGTTTTGTTAGGTTTTTAACGAAGTCTCTTAAAGGTGCTAAGGGGCTGTATTATGATCATTTAAGTGATAGTTGGTCAAGCTATTCGTTGAGATTGCCTTAGAATAGGGAAGCTATACATCATTTATTCAATGCTTTTGCGCCATTCAAAGACCGATAAAAGCTAGGTAGAGATAAAACGGGGTCTCTTATTTTTAAATTAAGATTACTTTTTTAAACCAAAAAAACCCGAACAATTGTTCGGGTTTTTGGTGGTGCCTCCAGGAAGTTTTAGATTTTATCTCATTTTACATGTTTTTCTATAAGTTATTGAAAATTAACAGTATAATGACTAAATTATGATAAAATAGTAAAGAGAAATCAAACGAAATAACAAGGGTGTAAACCTGCGGAGCAACCTCTCGAGCAACTGATATTCTCGTTATATCTTAGCATTAGACGATATAATCAAAGAAGGTGTCAAATTGGAACTGAACCGTCAACGATCTATGGGGAGCCCTTTAAATAGGTTAACCATTACTGGTGAAGATACCGAATATTTAACCCGAGAGGAGGTCTCTAGGGTATTAAATGTAACAGTCCAAACACTGAATAACTGGAGAAGAGAAGGGGTCTTAAATATACTAAAAATAGATGGTGGGGGTGTTGTATAGAAAAGAGGATGTGTATAATAACTCACGACTGGTTGCGTGAGATTGAGAATATCTGTGTTAAAAAATTGGTTGTTTTAAAGAATTTATTTAACTTACATTAGCATTATTCTAAATTTAAATAAAGTCTATGAAAAAGATAAATTTAGTTGTTTTGTTATGTATGTCTTACATGTCAGTAGCGCAAAATTTAACGGTTATTAGTAGTGGGAGCATTACAATACCC
>Ga0307488_10000197_pt1 | contig 45760 bp, 33 predicted proteins | sample SB02metaG_FD_202248 | JGI IMG/M metagenome (GOLD analysis project Ga0307488, IMG submission 202248) | Sea-ice brine microbial communities from Beaufort Sea near Barrow, Alaska, United States - SB 0.2 | ecosystem: Environmental > Aquatic > Marine > Coastal | place: USA: Alaska | collected... | reverse complement strand
GCTTGTCCCGTTGGTCCAAAGTTCATTGGAACTGGAGGCTGTTCATAATCTTTAATTTCGCCGTTTGCTTCCTCAAATTTCCGAACATTATCTGCCAATGCCTTTGTTAATCTTTTTGCATGCTGCGGTGTTAATATAATCCTAGACTTCACTTTTGCCTTTGGTACACCAGGCATTATATTTATAAAATCTACAATAAACTCTGAAACAGAGTGATTGATAATCGCCAAATTAGAATACGTTCCCTCCGCAATTTCTTGATCTAACTCTATATTTAATTGTCCGTCTTTGTTTTTATTTTCTTCCATAATCTGTATCGTTAAATTGTATAATTGTTCAACTGTTGAAAGGTACAAAAAATAAAAAGTTGAATTGAATACTGTAATTAAATTACAATACACAATCCAACTTTTAAACTTTTTAGAATGCAAACGCTTACACGTTCTTAGAAACTCTTTTCTATTTCGTCTTTAGGACCAACTAGAATTTTATCATAAGATCTCATTCCTGTTCCTGCTGGTATTCTCTTACCAACAATTACATTTTCTTTCAAGCCTTCTAGCGTATCAATTTTACCACTTACAGCAGCCTCGTTTAATACTTTTGTAGTCTCTTGGAAAGAAGCTGCAGAAATAAACGATTTTGTTTGAAGTGATGCTCTTGTAATACCCTGTAAAACTTGTTCTGCCGTAGCAGGTTTCGCATCTCTTGCTTCTACTAAGTTTTGATCATTTCTTCTTAATAAAGAATTTTCATCTCTTAATTGACGTGCCGAGATAATTTGACCTGGTTTTAAGTTCTCAGAATCTCCAGCCTCTTCAACAACTTTCATTCCGTAAATTGCGTCATTGTCTTTGATAAAGTCAATTTTATGAATTAGTTGATTCTCTAAGAATAAAGTATCTCCAGAATCAATAATCTTTACTTTACGCATCATTTGACGTACGACTACTTCGAAATGTTTGTCATTAATTTTCACACCTTGTAAACGATATACTTCTTGTATTTCATTTACTAAGTATTCTTGAACAGCTGCCGGTCCTTTAATTCTTAAAATATCTGAAGGAGTGGTTGCTCCGTCTGATAATGGCATACCTGCTTTGATAAAGTCATTTTCTTGAACTAAAATCTGATTCGAGAGCTTCACTAAATACTTGCTCACATCTCCTGTTTTAGATTCTACGATAATTTCTCTATTTCCACGTTTAATTTTCCCGAAAGAAACAACACCATCAATCTCTGAAACTACAGATGGATTAGAAGGATTACGTGCTTCGAATAATTCTGTTACACGTGGTAAACCTCCTGTAATATCTCCTGCTTTACCAGATTTTCTTGGTATTTTAACTAAAATGTGACCAGCTTCAACCTTATCACCATCATTAATCATTAGCGCTGCCCCTACTGGTAAACTGTAAGAACGCAAAGCTTCACCATCTTTATCTTCAATAATTAAAGAAGCAATAATTTTCTTGTTCTTAGAATCAATCATCACTTTCTCTTGGAAACCTGTTTGCTCATCAACTTCTACAGCGAAGTTCACACCTTGCTGTAAGTTATCAAACTTCACTTTTCCATCGAATTCAGAAACAATTACACCGTTAAATGGATCCCATTGTACAATTACATCTCCTTTTTTGATTGTTTTTCTGTCTTTATCAAAAATAACAGAACCATAAGGAATAATGTTTGTACTCTGTGCAATACCTGTTTTCTTATCTATAATTTTTATTTCTGCAGTTCTAGAAATAACAATATCAGTTTCCTTACCATCATTATCTTTCCCCTTTACAGTTCTTAAATCTTCAATTTTTACAGTTCCGTCAAACTTAGCTATTAACTTATTCTCTTCAGATATGTTACCCGCAACTCCACCAACGTGGAATGTACGTAATGTTAACTGTGTACCAGGTTCTCCAATAGATTGTGCAGCAATTACACCTACAGCTTCACCAATTTGTACTTTATTCAATGTTGATAGACTCTGTCCGTAACATTTTGCACAAATACCTTTGGTAGATTCACATGATAATGGAGATCTAACTTGTATACTATCAATTCCAGATTTTTCAACAGCAACGGCTAATTTATAAGAAATTGGCTCGTTTGCTTCTAAAATTATATCATCTGTTACTGGGTGATATACATTATTTAAAGAAACACGACCTTCAATTCTATCTGACATAGATTCTACAATCTCATCATTTTTCTTTAAAGGAGATACTTCTACACCTCTTAACGTACCGCAATCTTCTTCATTTACGATCACATCTTGAGAAACATCTACCAATCTACGTGTTAGATACCCTGCATCTGCCGTTTTTAAAGCGGTATCTGCTAATCCTTTACGCGCACCGTGTGTAGAAATAAAGTATTCAAGAATTGATAATCCTTCCTTAAAGTTAGAAAGAATCGGATTCTCAATAATTTCACCACCACCTGCGGTAGATTTTTTAGGCTTTGCCATTAATCCACGCATACCTGTTAACTGACGAATTTGTTCTTTAGAACCCCTTGCACCAGAATCAAGCATCATGTATACAGAATTAAAACCTTGTTGGTCTTCACGCAAGCGCTTCATAGACAACTCAGTTAAATCATTATTGGTTCTACCCCAAATATCAATTACCTGATTGTAACGCTCTTTTTGCGTTAGCATACCCATGTTATAGTTTCCAACAATTGATTCTACCTCTTTATTTGCAGCTGCAATCATTCCTTGTTTTTCCTTAGGAATAATAATATCACCTAATGAGAATGACAATCCACCTTGGAAGGCAAATTTATATCCCATATTTTTTATCTCATCTAAGAAATCTCCTGTTGTAGGAATATCTGTAGCTTTTAAAATACCACCTATAATTCCACGTAAGTTTTTCTTAGTTAATACTTCATTAATGTAACCAGCTTTCGCAGGAACAACTTCATTAAATAAAACTCTACCAACAGTCGTTTTTATAATTCTTCTAACTTGTGCTCCGTTTTCATCAATATCTAAAGTTCTTACTTTAATACCAGCATTTAAGTCTACTTTTTCTTCGTTAAAAGCAATCGTTACTTCTTCTGGTGAATAGAAAGTTAATCCTTCTCCTATAATCTTAACTTCTGGAGTAGAAACTCTTTCTTTTGTCATATAGTAAAGACCAAGTACCATATCCTGAGAAGGAACTGTTACTGGCGCTCCATTTGCAGGATTTAAGATATTGTGAGAAGCCAACATTAATAGTTGTGCCTCTAAAATAGCTTCTGGTCCTAATGGTAAGTGAACTGCCATTTGATCTCCATCAAAATCGGCATTAAAGGCAGAACATGCAAGTGGATGTAACTGTATTGCTTTCCCTTCAATTAATTTTGGTTGAAATGCTTGAATACCAAGTCTGTGTAAAGTTGGCGCTCTGTTTAATAAAACAGGGTGTCCTTTAATTACATTTTCTAAAATATCCCAAACAACAGGTTCTTTTCTATCTATTATTTTCTTTGCAGATTTTACTGTTTTTACAATTCCTCTTTCAATTAGTTTTCTAATTACAAAAGGCTTGTAAAGTTCAGCTGCCATATCTTTAGGGATACCACATTCTGACAATCTTAATTCTGGTCCAACAACAATTACAGAACGTGCTGAATAATCTACACGTTTTCCTAATAAATTCTGACGGAAACGTCCTTGTTTACCTTTTAATGAATCGGATAGCGATTTTAAAGGTCTGTTAGATTCAGTTTTTACTGCAGATGATTTACGTGTGTTGTCAAATAAAGAATCTACAGATTCCTGTAACATACGTTTTTCATTACGTAAAATAACTTCTGGAGCTTTTATCTCTACCAATCTTTTTAAACGATTGTTTCTGATAATAACTCTTCTATATAAATCATTTAAATCTGAAGTTGCAAAACGACCTCCATCTAAGGGTACCAATGGTCTCAATTCTGGCGGAATTACCGGAACTGCTTTCATGATCATCCATTCTGGATTGTTCTCTCTATTCTTTTGAGAATCTCTAAATGCTTCAACAACATTTAAACGCTTTAATGCTTCTGTTTTACGCTGTTTAGACGTTTCAGTATTTGCTTTGTGTCTTAAATCAAAAGATAATTGCTCTAAATCTATTCTAGCCAATAAATCAATTAAACACTCAGCTCCCATTTTAGCAATAAACTTATTTGGGTCTGTGTCGTCTAAGTATTGATTTTCTTGTGGAATTTCATCAACAATATCCAAGTACTCCTCCTCTGTTAAGAAATCCATTCTTTGCAATGGTTCTCCCTCGACATTCTTAGCAATACCAGGTTGAATTACTACGTATCTTTCGTAGTAAATAATCATGTCTAACTTTTTAGATGGCAAACCTAAAAGGTACCCCATCTTGTTAGGCAATGATCTAAAGTACCAAATATGAGCAACAGGCACTACCAAATTGATATGCCCTACTCTGTCTCTACGTACTTTCTTTTCTGTTACTTCTACCCCACATCTGTCACAAACAATTCCTTTGTAACGAATTCTTTTATACTTTCCACAAGCACATTCATAATCCTTTACAGGACCAAAAATACGCTCACAAAATAAACCATCTCTTTCTGGTTTGTGTGTACGGTAGTTGATCGTTTCTGGTTTTAAAACTTCACCTTTAGAAATTTCTAAGATTGCTTCTGGTGATGATAAACCAATTGAGATTTTGTTAAACTTTTTTACAGTGTACTTCTCTTGTTTTCTTGCCATGTTATTTCAAGTATTCAGTTTATACAAGGGGTTTTACCCCCTTGCAAAGCCCTGTGTAAATAATTATTCTTCTAATCTAACGTCTAATCCTAAACCTTTCAGTTCATGCATTAGCACATTAAATGACTCTGGTAAACCTGGTTCTGGCATCGCTTCACCTTTCACAATACTTTCGTATGTCTTAGCTCTACCCATAACATCATCAGATTTAACAGTTAAGATTTCTCTTAAGATACTAGATGCACCGTATGCTTCTAATGCCCAAACTTCCATCTCTCCAAAACGCTGACCACCAAACTGTGCTTTACCACCTAATGGTTGTTGTGTAATTAATGAATACGGCCCTATAGAACGCGCATGCATTTTATCTTCAATCATGTGTCCTAACTTAATCATATAAATGATACCAACTGTTGCCGGTTGATCGAAACGCTTTCCTGTTCCACCATCATATAAATAGGTATGTCCAAATCTTGGTACACCTGCACTATCTGTAATAACATTGATCTGATCTAATGATGCTCCATCAAAAATTGGTGTTGCATATTTAGTATTTAATTTTTGACCTGCCCAACCAAGAACAGTTTCATAAATTTGACCAATATTCATACGAGAAGGTACACCTAAAGGATTTAACACGATATCTACTGGAGTTCCGTCTTCTAAGAAAGGCATGTCTTCTGCTCTAACAATACGGGCAATAATACCTTTATTTCCGTGACGTCCCGCCATTTTATCACCTACTTTAAGCTTTCGCTTTTTAGCGATGTAAACTTTCGCAAGTTTTAAAATTCCTGCAGGTAATTCATCACCAACAGAGATTGTAAACTTTTGACGACGTAAAGAACCTTGTAAATCATTTACTTTGATTTTGTAATTGTGAACTAATTCACCTACCAAATCATTTAAATCTTTATCTGTTGTCCAAGAACCTGTTAAATGCACATAGTCATCCACAGAGTTTAACATTTTTAGCGTATATTTTTTACCCTTTGGCAAAACCTCTTCCCCTAAATCATTAAAAACTCCTTGAGATGTTTTTCCGCTAATTAAAGTGAATAATTTATCAATTAATTCATCTTTTAATTCTTCGAATTTAGATACAAAAGAAGATTCTAAAGTAGTGACTGCTTCTTTATCTCTTATCCTCTTGTTCTTATCTTTAACAGCTCTTCTGAATAATTTTTTATCAATTACAACCCCTCTTAATGATGGGGAAGCTTTTAATGATGCATCTTTTACATCTCCTGCTTTATCACCGAAAATAGCACGTAGTAACTTTTCTTCTGGAGTGGGATCAGATTCTCCTTTTGGTGTAATCTTACCTATTAAGATATCACCAGGATTTACTTCTGCTCCAATCCTTATCATTCCATTTTCATCTAAATCTTTCGTAGCTTCTTCAGAAACATTTGGGATATCATTAGTTAATTCTTCAATTCCTAATTTTGTATCTCTAACGTCCAAAGAATACTCGTCAATATGAATAGATGTAAATATATCTTCACGGACTACTTTTTCTGAAATTACAATTGCATCCTCAAAATTATACCCTTTCCAAGGCATAAAGGCTACTTTCATATTTCTTCCTAAAGCTAATTCTCCTTTTTGTGTTGCATATCCCTCACAAAGTACTTGTCCTTCTGTAACTCTATCTCCTCCTTTTACAATTGGTTTTAGGTTAATAGAAGTACCTTGATTGGTTTTTCTAAACTTAATTAAGTTGTATGAAACTTCATCAGAATCAAAACTTACCATTTTTTCTTCGTCCGTTCTATCGTACTTAATGGTAATTCTATTCGCATCTACATATTCCACAACTCCCGCTCCTTCAGCATTGATTAAAATACGAGAATCTTTTGCAACTCTGCGCTCTAAACCTGTACCTACAATTGGAGATTCTGGGCGTAATAATGGAACTGCTTGACGCATCATGTTCGATCCCATTAATGCACGATTGGCATCATCATGTTCTAAAAATGGAATTAAAGATGCAGAGATAGAAGCAATTTGATTTGGAGCAACGTCCATCAAACTAATTTCTTCTGGAGAAACCACTGGGAAATCTCCTTCTTCTCTTGCAATAACTCTGTCTAAAATAATAGATCCGTCCTCGTTTAGCTCTAAATTAGATTGGGCAGTTTTCATACCTTCCTCTTCTTCTGCACTTAAATAAATAGGCTCTTCTTTAGAAACAATACCATTCTCTACTTTTCTATAAGGAGTTTCAATAAAACCTAAATTATTCACTTTCGCAAAAACTGCAAGTGAAGAAATTAAACCAATATTCGGTCCTTCTGGAGTTTCAATTGGACATAAACGTCCGTAATGTGTATAGTGCACATCACGCACCTCAAAACCAGCTCTTTCTCTAGATAAACCACCCGGTCCAAGTGCAGACAATCTACGCTTGTGTGTAATCTCTGCTAATGGATTTGTTTGATCCATAAATTGAGATAATTGGTTGGTACCAAAGAACGAGTTAATCACAGAGGATAGTGTTTTTGCATTGATCAAGTCAATAGGTGTAAACACTTCGTTATCACGTACATTCATACGCTCACGAATTGTTCTCGCCATACGCGCTAAACCAACTCCAAACTGACCTGCTAATTGTTCTCCAACAGTTCTTACACGTCTATTAGATAAGTGATCGATATCATCAACTTCTGCCTTAGAGTTGATCAATTCGATTAAATATTTAATAATCGTTATAATGTCTAATTTTGTTAATACTTTTTGATCTATAGGCTCATTTAATTGAAGCTTGGTGTTCATTCTGAAACGACCAACTTCTCCTAAATTATACCGTTGTTCCGAAAAGAATAACTTATCAATGATACCTCTTGCAGTCTCCTCATCTGGCGGTTCTGCATTACGAAGTTGTCTATAGATATGCTCTACTGCTTCTTTCTCAGAATTGGTAGGATCTTTTTGTAATGTATTGTGAATAATCGCATAATCTGCCATATCGTTGTCTTCTTTATGAAGTAAAACGGTTTTAGCACCTGCCTCTATTATTTCGTCAATATGTTCTTTATCTAAAATTGTATCACGATCAAAAATAATTTCATTTCTTTCGATTGATACAACTTCACCGGTATCTTCGTCCACGAAATCTTCGTGCCAAGTTTTTAAAACTCTAGCCGCCAATTTACGTCCTAATACCTTTTTTAATCCTGCTTTAGAAACTTTTATTTCTTCTGCAAGATCAAAAATCTCTAAAATATCTTTATCTCTTTCAAAACCAATGGCTCTGAATAATGTTGTTACTGGTAATTTTTTCTTTCTATCAATATAAGCATACATTACTTGATTGATATCGGTAGCAAATTCTATCCAAGATCCTTTGAAAGGAATTACTCTTGCAGAATATAGCTTTGTACCGTTTGCATGAAAAGATTGTCCAAAAAACACACCAGGAGACCTGTGTAATTGAGAAACAACTACACGCTCTGCACCATTAATTACAAAGGTACCTGAGTTCGTCATGTATGGGATTGTACCAAGATAAACATCTTGAACAATAGTTTCGAAATCTTCGTGCTCTGGATCTGTACAATATAGCTTTAGACGTGCTTTTAAGGGCACACTATGTGTTAAACCTCTTTCAATACATTCTTGAATCGAATATCTTGGTGGGTCTACAAAGTAATCTAAAAATTCTAATACAAATTGGTTTCTTGTATCGGTAATTGGAAAGTTATCCATGAAGGTCTTGTACAAACCTTCTTCACCTCTTTCTTCTGCTTTAGTTTGAAGTTGGAAAAAATCTTGAAAAGATTTTACCTGAATATCCAAAAAATCTGGATACTCTTTAATCATTTGAGAAGTTGCGAAGTTGATTCTTTCAGTAGTGTTTTTCGTTGCCAAAAGAGAATGTTTTTATTGATTAAAATCTAAAATAAAATAAAAAACGAATATATACACAAAATGGTTTAGGTCTAAAAACACTTGTTTTTAGTACCTAAACCTAATTTTGTTTCCCCATTATGCCAAAGCAATAATGGGTGTAATGTTTACTTAAGCTCTACCTCAGCCCCTGCTGCTTCTAAAGATGCTTTAAGCGCTTCTGCTTCATCCTTAGATACTGCTTCTTTTACTGCTGCTGGTGCGCTATCAACGATACCTTTAGCTTCTTTCAAACCTAAACCTGTTAGTTCTTTAACTAATTTTACTACTGCAAGTTTAGATCCACCTGCTGCATTTAAAATTACGTTAAATTCAGTTTGCTCTTCTGCTTCATCTTCACCTCCACCTGCTGGTCCTGCTGCTACAACTGCTGCTGCTGCTGGCTCGATACCATACTCGTCTTTAAGGATAGTAGCTAATTCATTAACCTCTTTTACTGTTAAGTTAACTAATTGCTCTGCGAAATCTTTTAATTCTGCCATTGTGATTGTTTTTTAAAATTTTATTTATAGTTTATTTGTGCGCGTACTTATTTTTCAGATAATGTCTTTACAATACCTGAAAGTATTTGTCCACCTGATTGTAATGCTGAAATAACATTCTTAGCAGGAGACTGTAATAATCCAATAACTTCTCCAATAAGTTCTTCTCTAGATTTAATATCTACCAGAGCATCTAATTGATCGTCTCCAATATAAATAGATCCCTGTGCAAGTGCACCTTTTAATAAAGGTCTCTCCTTAGATTTCTTTCTAAACTCTTTAATTAATCTCGCAGGTGCATTTGCCACCTCAGACGTCATCATTGAAGTATTCCCTGATAAAACCGTTGGTAAGTCTTCAAAATCTCTATCTGAAGCTTCCATTGCTTTTGCAAGTAACGTATTCTTAACAACTGATAATTTTACATCTGCTTTAAAACAAGCTCTACGTAAATTAGTCGTAGTTTGCGCATTTAATCCAGATATATCTGCTAAATATAACGTGTTAGTTTCTGCTAATACTGCTGTTAATTCGTGTATTACTTGTAATTTCTCTTCTCTAGTCATGATTATAAGTTTTACGTATTAAACAGCTTTTACCTCAACCTCAATACTAGGACTCATAGTACTAGACATAAAAACGCTTTTTACGTACGTTCCTTTTGCAGTTGTTGGTTTCAATTTAATAATAGTTTGTATTAACTCGTTTGCATTTTCTTCAATTTTTTCGGCATCAAAAGATACTTTTCCAATTGCAGCATGCACGATACCAGTTTTATCAACTTTAAAATCGATTTTACCAGCTTTTACATCTTGTATAGCTTTTGCAACATCCATTGTTACAGTACCTGTTTTTGGATTTGGCATTAAACCTCTAGGACCTAAAATTCTTCCTAAGGGACCTAATTTACCCATTACACTTGGCATTGTAATAATTACATCTACATCTGTCCATCCTCCTTTGATCTTTTGAAGATATTCATCTAATCCCACATAATCTGCACCTGCTGCTGTAGCTTCTGCTTCTTTATCTGGAGTTACTAATGCTAATACTTTTACATCTTTTCCTGTTCCGTGTGGTAAAGTTACCACTCCACGAACCATTTGATTTGCCTTACGAGGATCTACTCCTAAACGTATTGCTAAATCTACTGATGCATCAAACTTTACATTGGTAATGTCTTTGACTAGCGATGAAGCAGCTGATAAATCATAAGATTTAGAGCTATCTACCTTTGCGTAAGCTTCTTTTTGCTTTTTTGTTAATTTTGCCATTTTACTACTTTTTATAAAGTTTCTGCTGGTGCATCTCCTTTTACTGTTAATCCCATAGAACGTGCTGTACCTGCAATCATACGCATTGCTGAAGTCATTTTAAAGGCATTTAAATCTACCATTTTGTCTTCTGCAATAACTTTAATCTGATCCCAAGTAACGGATGCTACCTTCTTTTTATTTGGTTCTCCTGAACCCTTTTTAATTTTGGCCACCTCAAGTAACTGAACTGCTGCAGGAGGAGTCTTGATAAGAAAATCAAATGATTTATCTTTAAAAACAGTAATAACAACAGGCAATACTTTACCTTGTTTGTCTTGCGTTCTCGCATTGAACTGTTTACAGAACTCCATAATGTTAACACCAGCAGCACCTAAAGCGGGTCCAACCGGCGGCGATGGATTCGCTGCGCCTCCCCTAACTTGTAACTTAACTACTTTACTAACTTCTTTTGCCATTTTAAAAATGTTTGATGATTTGTTTTAATTTGGAAGCTAAAAACAAATCGTTATCTATATATACTTGTGTAACAATTATATCTTTTCTACTTGCATGTAACTCAATTCTAACGGTGTTTTTCTTCCGAATATTTTCACCATTACTTCAAGCTTACGCTTTTCTTCGTTTACTTTTTCTATCGTTCCATCAAATCCATTAAAAGGACCATCGATAACCTTTACGGTTTCGTCAATGTTAAAAGGAATCGCTATATTTTCATCTTGAATAGACAGCTCATCTACTTTACCTAACATCCGATTCACTTCCGCTTTACGCATAGGAACAGGCTCTCCTCCTTTTACTTCTCCTAAAAACCCAATAACTCCAGTAATTCCCTTAATAACGTGCGGAACCTCTCCTGAAAGATTAGCCTCCACCATAATATATCCTGGAAAGTACACTTTTTCTCTATTTACTTTCTTTCCATCTCTTATTTGGATCACTTTTTCAGTAGGCACTATAACTTGACTCACATAATCTGATAAACCAACACGTGATATTTCAGTTTCTATGTACGCTTTTACTTTATTCTCTTGTCCTCCAATGGCTCTTACTACATACCATTTCATTACTGAATCAACTGCCATTATGAATTGGATTTAAACATGGTGAAAAAGTTATCTAAACCTGTTTGAAAAACATAGTCTATACCAGCTACTGCTAGTGCGAACAAAATAGTAAACACAGCAACAGTTACTGTTGTTTTTTGAGCATCCTTCTTTGAGATCCAAGTCATGTGATTGCTTAACTCATCAAAAGAATCTTTAATATATTGTATAAACTTCATTCTGTTTGTATGTTTTTGCACGGGCGGAGAGATTCGAACTCCCGACAGCTGGTTTTGGAGACCAGTGCTCTACCGCTGAACTACGCCCGTTTGTTATTCATTGGTAAAGGTGTCTCGATAAAATCGGGACACCTTTTAAAATATAATTAGTAAACTAATCTCTTATTTTTAGTCCAATACCTCAGTTACCTGACCAGCTCCAACAGTTCTACCACCCTCACGGATTGCAAAACGCAAACCAACATTTAATGCGATTGGTTGAATTAAATCTACAGTAATTGTTAAGTTGTCTCCTGGCATTACCATTTCAACACCATCAGGCAAGTTAATTGTACCCGTAACATCCGTAGTTCTTACGTAAAACTGTGGACGATAGTTATTGTGAAATGGAGTATGACGTCCACCTTCTTCTTTTTTCAAAACATATACTTCTGCTTTGAATTTAGCGTGTGGCTTCACAGAACCTGGCTTACAGATTACCATACCTCTTTTGATATCTTCTTTTGCAATACCTCTTAATAAGATACCTGCATTATCTCCTGCCTCACCTCTATCTAAGATTTGACGGAACATTTCAATACCAGTAACAACAGAAGTCATTTTAACAGCTCCCATACCGATAATATCTACAGTATCTCCTGTATTTGCAATTCCTGTTTCGATACGACCTGTAGCAACAGTTCCACGACCAGTAATTGAAAATACATCTTCAACTGGCATTAAGAAATTCTTATCTACTTCTCTTAAAGGCTCTTCAATCCAAGCATCTACAGCTGTCATTAATTCCAATACAGAATCAACCCATTTCTGTTCTCCATTCAAAGCACCTAAAGCTGAACCAGCAATTACAGGACCATTATCTCCATCATATTCATAGAAAGATAACAATTCTCTAATTTCCATGTCCACTAATTCTAGTAATTCCTCATCATCAACCATATCCACTTTATTCATGAATACAACCATACGAGGTATACCTACCTGACGTCCTAATAAGATGTGTTCTCTAGTTTGTGGCATTGGACCATCTGTAGCAGCAACTACTAAGATAGCACCGTCCATTTGAGCAGCACCAGTTACCATGTTCTTCACATAATCCGCGTGACCTGGACAGTCAACGTGTGCATAGTGACGATTCTTTGTTTGATACTCTACATGCGATGTATTAATTGTAATACCTCTTTCTTTTTCTTCTGGTGCATTATCAATTTGGTCAAATGATAAAGCGGCCGAAAATCCTGCATCAGCTAATACTTTAGTAATAGCGGCAGTTAATGTAGTTTTACCGTGATCTACGTGTCCGATAGTACCAATGTTTAAGTGTGGTTTCGAACGGTCAAAATTTGCTTTTGCCATGATTATTAATTTTTATTCTTAGTTTAATTATATTTAGCGTTGATAATTCTTATTAAATGAGCCAGCGATGGGAGTTGAACCCACGACCTCATCCCTACCAAGGATGCGCTCTACCAACTGAGCTACACCGGCTTGTTGATACTATTGAGCGAAAGACCGGGTTCGAACCGGCGACATTCAGCTTGGAAGGCTGACGCTCTACCAACTGAGCTACTTTCGCAAACATGTAAATTGTGGGGAGAGCAGGATTCGAACCTGCGAAGACGTAGTCAACGGAGTTACAGTCCGTCCTCGTTGGCCGCTTGAGTATCTCCCCTTTTATTTACTATTTTAATGAACTTAAAATTGCTTGCACAATTTTTTACTTTTGAGCCGATGGAGGGACTCGAACCCACGACCTGCTGATTACAAATCAGCTGCTCTAGCCAGCTGAGCTACATCGGCATTTGTTGCAAAAAAACAACCCGCTATTTCTAACGGATTGCAAATGTATAAAGTTTTTTTCTATTCTAATACTTTTTGTAAGAATATTTTTAATTATTTTTAATTTTATGAAATTAAAGAATCTCTTTGCTTTTCTTTAGACTTTTTAAGTTGTCTTTTTAAACTATCGACCGCACTACTAATGCCTTCTTCGAAGGTTTTTGTTTCTCTTGTAATAATCAACTCACTACCAGGGATATTAATTTTTACTTCTGTTATTTTATTTTCCTTTTCACTTGTCTTTTGGACTTTTAAAAAAACCTCTGCATCCACAATCTTATCATGAAACTTTGTTAGTGCCGAAACCTTAGCTTCTACAAGTTCAATTAATTGATTGTCCGCGTTAAAATTTACTGATTGTGTGAATACTTTCATTCGTTATTGTTTTTTGTTGCTTCTAGGGTGAGCATGGTTATACACTTTCTTAATTGCATCAAGACTATTGTGCGTGTAGACTTGTGTCGAAGCCAAAGAAGAATGCCCTAGCAATTCTTTGACTGAATTTAAATCTGCGCCTTCATTTAAAAGGTGGGTTGCAAAAGAATGTCTTAATATATGGGGACTCTTTTTCACCTTTGTTGATACCTGACTAAAGTATGAATTTATAATTCTGTAGACAAGGGTTTCATAAAGTTTATTTCCTTTTGATGTAATTAAAAGAAATTCTGAGTTCAAATTATTTTTTGTTTTTAATTCTAAAAAATGTTGCAAAGATTCTAGTACCGAACTTAGTATTGGCACAAAACGCTCTTTATTTCTTTTTCCTAATACTTTGATCGTCTTCCCTGCAATATCTACATCTACTCCTTTAATAGCGATCAACTCCGCTCTTCGCATGCCTGTTGAGTACAAAAGCGCTACTAATAATTTATTTCTAAGCGCATCAAAATCTTTTTCCTTGCCTATATTTTGTAGTACTAAATTAATTTCACTCGACGTAAATGGCACTTGCACCTTCTTTGCTACCTTTAGTGCTTTGTGCTTAGAAAGCGGGTTGTCTTCTCTTTGTGCTATTTTTTGAAGAAATTTATAAAACGATTTTAACGAACTAACCTTTCTGTTAATTGTACTGTTAGCAATACCTCCGTTTACTAAACTCACAATCCAGCTTCTTATTTGGCTATAATTTATAGCTACCAAATTTTCCTGATCATACGTAATTTCACAGAAATGATTGAATGCAAAAAGATCTGCTTTGTATGCTGTAATTGTGTGCCTAGAATAGCCTTTCTCTAAAAAAAGGTATTCTAAAAATGATGTTATGTGGCTACGCTCTGTCAATAATCTTAGTTCTTTCCACCAAAGTTACTAAATTAATTACAAAAAATATCCCTTAACACGGTGAAGCGTTAAGGGATATATACGCTAAGATACGTTATTTCTAACCTACTTCTTCTTTTGTTCTTAAGCCTTGAACGTAAGAAGCTTTGATTCTTTGCGCTCTATTTGCTACAATTACAAAAAATATCCCTTAACACTGTGAAGCGTTAAGGGATATATACTCTAAAATAAGTTATTTCTAACCTACTTCTTCTTTTGTTCTTAAGCCTTGAACGTAAGAAGCTTTGATTCTTTGCGCTCTATTTGCTACAGAAGGTTTGGTAAAGTTCTTTCTAGCACGAAGATTTTTCATCGTTTTAGTACGATCAAATTTTCTCTTGTAACGCTTTAAAGCTCTATCGATATTCTCTCCTTCTTTAATGGGTATAATTAACATAAGTTGGCACCTCCCTTCATAGTCTCTTTATATTTTAGATAGTATTTAAACTATTTGTTTATTTTTTCGAATGCAAATGTAATTACAAATTATGAAATGACAATTACCAAGATTGAATTATTTTTATGCCTGCTTTTTGCGATAGGGATTGAACGGTTTGTTTGGGCTCTCCTACTTTTTTTTGCGCAAAGCAAGCAAGAGCTTTAGGGACGCCCACTATTTTTTAAATTAGGTTGCTGGCTTATACTCCTTATTATCAATTACTATTTTAGCAATAATCTCTTTTAATATTTCTGAGGTTCCACCCCCAATTGGGCCTAACCTGCTATCTCTTAACAAACGTGCCATTGGATATTCTTCCATATACCCATAGCCACCTAACATTTGCAATGCATCGTAAATAACCTCATCTGCCATTTTTGTAGACAATAGTTTAGACATACTTGCTTCTTTTACAACATAGGTGCCCTGATCTAGCCTTTTTGTAATTGAATAATTGTACTCTCTGCAGATATCTACTTTACTTGCCATTTCAGCAATTTTATGTCTCAATGCCTGGAATTTATCCAAAGACTTACCAAATGCAACTCTTTCTTGCATATAATTTATGGCATAATCTAAAGCAAATTCTGCTCTTGCATGTGCATTCACTCCCATTATTAAGCGCTCTAAAGCAAAGTGTTGCATAATGTATGGAAAACCTTTTCCTTCCGCTCCCATTAAATTTTCTACGGGTATTTCTACATTGTCAAAGGCAATTTCTGCGGTATCAGAAGCGCGCCAACCCAACTTATCTAATTTGGTAGCTGAAATTCCTGGAGTATCTCTATCTACCACAAAAATGCTAATTCCTTTGTACTTCTCAGATGCATCTGTTTTTGCCGCAACTATTAAATAATCGGAATAAACACCGTTTGTAATAAATGTTTTGGAACCGTTTAAAATGTAGCTATCTCCTTTTTTAATTGCTGTAGAACGTATTCCCGCAACATCACTACCACCAGAAGGTTCTGTAATACAGAGACAACCAACTTTATCACCTTCTACGCTTGGCACCAAATATTTCTGTTTGATAAATTCTGTGCCCTCTTTATTTAGATGCGTCATCGCAAGATACTCATGCGCCCATATTGCCGCCGCAAAACCACCAGAATTCACTTTCTGTAATTCTTCTAAGAAAATTACTGTGTAAAATAAATCTAAATCTAATCCTCCGTATTGCTCAGGAGTGCAAAGTCCGAAGTACCCCATTTCTCCAAATTTCTTCCAAATAAATCTTTCAATGGTTCCTGTTTTTTCCCATTTATCGATAAAAGGAACTACTTCTTTTTGTAAAAAAGCTTTAAAACTAGCACGAAAAGCATCGTGTTCTTCGGTAAAATACATACTGCTCATGTGGTACGAATTTGTGTGGTTTAATAAGCCACCAAATATAAGACTATTCTATCATACAAATCTAAAGGAAAACCGCTGATATTTTTTAATTCTGTGAGATCTTGCAGCTCAGCCACCTCATCTCTATAATTAAAAATTAGTTTACATAATTCGTAATCTATGTACGGATTTTTAAGTAATTCTCTGAAAGTAACCGTATTTACATTTATTTTTTGAATATTTGGCAATCGTAAAATCTTAAAAACAAGCAGCACTTTAGTGGCAGTTTCTTGCTTTAAACCCCATACTTCGTGCAGTTGCTTTTCCATTGAAAATCCCTGTAATTTAGAACGATACTTAATAATTCTTTCAGAAAGTTTCTCCCCGATTCCGTAAATAGTTTTTAAATCTTCTTTTGTTGCTTTATTGATGTCTTTTGTAGTGCTCGTGTGCTTCGTTTTTTTAGCATAAACACGGGTACTCTTGAAAGTTGTTATGTTGGTGTTTTTATCTCTTTTTACAACCCAATCTGGAAATTTAAAAGATGAAGAAATTTGAGTGAGCAGGGAATCTGAGATATTTGTTATCTTTTGAAATTCTTTTTCTGAGTTGACAAAATTTCCAGTTTTTCTAAACGCTAAAAGTTTATCTATTTGGTCTAAAGACATTCCTAATTGGGCACCTTTATAATCTGTAATATAATTGGGGTTGAATGGATGTATTTTGGGCTTCCTATTTTCGATAGCAATCGCCTTTAAACTATCAATTTTATTCTGAAATTGTAAAATTTTTACCTTTTCTATATCGACTTTTTCATCAGAAGAAAAATCTACAAAAACAATAGCAGCTTGAAAGATTAGAACGGCTATTCCTAAAACAAAAATCCCATTTCTTTGGCGTTTGTGGTACCAAAAATGAGATTTAAACATATTCATATACTTTTTTATACCTTGTCTGCCTTTATTGCCTGCATATACTTTTTTAGTTCTTCTTTTACTTTCGGCGCTAATAAAACAAGACCAATCATGTTTGGAACCATCATTGCAAAAACCATTGCATCTGAGAAACCAATTACAGAACCTAAACTTGCTGCTGCTCCGATTACAACAAAGATACAAAAGATTACTTTGTAGGTATATTCCATTTTTTTAGACCTACCAAATAGATACGCCCAACCTTGAAAACCGTAGTAAGACCAGGATATCATAGAACTAAATGCAAATAAGACAACTGCCACTGTTAAAACGTATGGAAACCAAGAAATAGATGATTCAAAAGCTCCTGAAGTAAGTAGGATTGCCTGAGCATCATTTAAAGAAGCATTCTCTGCTGTTACATTCCCTGTAATAATTAATACCAAAGCGGTCATAGTACAAACAACAACAGTATCAATAAATGGTTCTAATAAAGCAACCATACCCTCACTTGCTGCATATTTTGTCTTTACTGCAGCGTGCGCAATAGATGCAGATCCAATACCTGCTTCATTTGAAAATGCTGCTCTTCTAAATCCTTGCACTAAAACACCCACTGCACCCCCTGCAATTCCTTCTGGACTAAATGCACCATTATAAATTTGCAAGCATGCGTTTCCAATCATATCGTAATTTGAGACAATCACAAAAAGCGAAGCTAGCACGTAAATTGCTACCATAAAAGGAACAATCTTATCGGTTACTTTTGCTATTTTTTTAATTCCTCCAATAATTACGATACCAACTAAAACAGCCATTATAACACCAAACAACCATCCTTTACCCTGTAAAATAGAAACCCCTCCAACTGGCGTAGTAATATTTTCTACCAATTGAAACGCTTGGTTTACCTGAAACATGTTTCCTCCTCCAAAAGAACCTCCAACTACAAAAATTGCGAATAATGTTGCTAATATTTTTCCTAATGTTTTATTTTTTAATCCTTTTGTCAAATAGTACATTGGACCTCCATAGACCGTACCATCTGCTTCAATATCTCTATATTTTACGCCTAAAGTACATTCTACAAATTTAGACGCCATTCCTAAGAAACCAGCAACAATCATCCAAAAAGTAGCACCTGCACCACCAATAGATACCGCAATTGCAACCCCTGCAATATTACCAAGACCTACCGTTGCAGATAAAGCTGCTGTTAGTGCTTGAAAATGGGTAACTTCTCCGTCGTGCCCCTCTATCCTAATAGTATCAGGATTGTCTTCTTCATTTGTAAATGTAGACTTTTGCGTCTCTACTTTGTGATCTACTCTGTTTTCTAACGCGTCATATTTACCGCGTACAATATTTATCGAAGTAAAAAAACTTCTAAAATTTATAAAATTAAAATAAAAAGTAAAATAGAGTGCACCTAAAATTAATGGGAATAAAACCCAGTAAATACTAACGGCATCAGAAAAAGAAATCTGATAAAAAATAATTTCTACAAACCATCCTGTTGCATTTCCAAAAGCTTCATCAATCTGCTGATCTAACCCCTTCTCTTGTGCAAACATCAAAAAGGGTGTTGCTAAAAATAGCAACGAAAGAAGTTTTTTACTCATAATATATTTTAATTTTTGACGCGCAATATCCTAAAAAAAAATCAAAAACTACAAAATTATATTATAAAAAAATCCCATTTCTTTGACTTTTTATAGTTTAGAAATGGGATTTAAAAAATTTATTTTAATAAGCTCTATTTTTTTCTTTTATGATCAATTGCTTTTAGATAGCGTGCCAGCTCAACTTTTACCTTTGGCGCCAGTAGCAGCAAGCCTATTATATTGGGAAACACCATTGCAAATATCATAGCATCTGAAAATTCAATTACAGACCCTAAAGTAGAAGATGCACCAATTACAACAAACACTAAAAACAATGCTTTATAAGTAATATCTGATATTTTACCTTTTCCAAATAAATAAGTCCATCCTTGTATTCCATAATAAGACCAAGAAAGCATCGATGAAAATGCGAATAGAATTACGGCTACTGTTAGCAAAATAGAAAAATTGGGAATTGCAGAATCAAAAGCTACAGATGTCAAATCTACACCATTAATAGGCTCGTTGGTTGCATTTAATAGTACATTACTTTTTGAATCTAAATTACCGTACGTGAATAAGTTACTTCTTAGATTGGTAACTACAATTACTAAAGCGGTCATAGAACAAATAATTACAGTATCAACAAACGGCCCTATGGAAGCTACAATACCTTCACTGGCTGGAAATTTAGTTTTTACTGCTGCATGTGCAATAGATGCTGACCCAACACCTGCTTCATTTGAAAAAGCAGCTCTTTGAAAACCAACAATCATCACCCCAATTAAACCTCCTACTACAGAAGTTTGTTTAAAAGCGCCGTCCCAAATTTGACCCATTGCTTCAGGAATGATACTAAAATTCATTCCAAGTATGATTAAAGAAGCACCTACAAACATAATTGCCATAAAAGGCACTATTTTTTCTGTTACTCTACCAATCCTTTTAATTCCACCAATAATAACCACACCAACTAATGCTGCCATCACTAAACCAAATACAAACCCAGACTCAATGTCAAAAAGTTGCTTGAATTGGGCAGCTGCTTGGTTCGCCTGAAACATGTTTCCTCCTCCAAAAGAACCTCCAATTACAAAAACTGCGTATAGGCCAGCTAAAACTTTTCCTAACCCTGCTAAATTCTTTTCTTTTAAACCTTTTTTCAAATAATACATTGGGCCCCCATAAATTTTTCCATCGGCACCTACTTCTCTATACTTCACACCTAAAGTAGCTTCAACTAATTTTGTAGACATCCCTAAAAATCCGGCTAAAATCATCCAAACTGTGGCCCCTGGACCTCCAATTGCAATTGCAACTGCAACTCCTGCAATATTACCCAGCCCCACAGTTGCTGAAAGCGCAGCTGTTAGCGCTTGAAAGTGCGTCACCTCTCCTACTACTCCTTTAATTTTAATCACTTCATTACCGTCACTTCCGGCAACATCTTCTTCAGAAATATCATCCTCTGAATTATGATCAATCTCATCATATTTACCATTCGTAGCTTTTATAGCAACTCCTAGTAACGTAATGTTAGAAAACTTAAAGTACAATGTAAAAAAGAAAGCTCCAGATAATAAAAGAATAACTACAATTGGAACATCTATTCCAGCAATTGAAATTGGATAGAAAACAACCGCACTAACGGCATCGGCAAAAGGTTTAAATTTTTCTTCTATTTGTTCATCTATAGTCAACTCTTGTGCATAGGATAACATTGGAAGTGCTAAAAAAAGCATTGAAATAAGTTTTTTGTACATAAGATATTTGAATTGGTTTATATTTTGTGGAACGCAATATCATCTAAATATGCTCTTTCAGCAAGTTTTTAGCGTTAAATAACAAACTTTTAATCTTAAAACTATATTATTCGAGCTTTTCCTTGAATTTCAGTAAATCGTCTTTGAATGATTTCGGATAAAATTGTAACTCCAAATTCGTTTTCGTTAAGTCAAATCCAGTTATTGCAGGTCTGGGTGCCGTCTGATTTAAAATGGATGTTGAAATTGGTTTTATTAGATTTTTATCTAACTGAAAAACTTCTGCAATTTGCTTAGCTAACTCGTAAACACTCAGTAATTTTTTTGAAGAAATATGAAAAATTCCGGTTGCTTTTTTATCCATAGCTATTTTACATGCCAGCGCTAAATCTTCGACATAAGTAGGCATTCTATACTGATCATCTACAATGGTAATTTCTTTGTTTGCTTCTAGCATCTTTTTAACCCAGAGTACAATATTATTTCTACTCATATCAAAGACTTGTCCGTACACTAAAATAGTTCTTAAAATGGTGTGGTTACAATTAGATGCTGTTAAAATTTCTTCTGATTTCAACTTGGTTATTCCGTAATAATTTAGTGGATTTGGTGTATCTGTTTCTTTATAATTGCCTTTTTTACCATCAAAAATAAAATCTGTAGAAAGATGAATTATATGCGCATTCAATTCTTTAGAAACCTCAGACAACCATTCTACTACCTCTACATTTAGCGTATTGCAAGCTTCTTTTTGGGACTCGCAATCATCAACATTTGTCATTGCAGCTGTGTTGATAATAAAGTTTGGTTTAATATTATGAATAACTTCATGCAACAACTTCTTATCCGTAATATCAATAGGAATATACTCAAAATCTTCTCTTCCACTTCTGTTATTTCCTTTAGAAAAACCAAAAACCTCGTATTTATTCTTCTCGTTTAATAATAAACTTAGCAGCGATTGCCCCAACAAACCGTTACTTCCTGTGATGATTACTTTATTCATTTGTTTCTTATTTCTTTACTTTTTTATAATATTCTAGAGCTAGTTCCAAACAGATTTTAAAAAAGCCTCCTGTTCTTTTTAGTAAGAATCCCAAATGATTTTCAAAATGATTGCTTACAAATTTGAAATATATTTTCTTTAAATGATCTCTAGTATATGATCAAAGGCCATGCATTATTAGATGTTACAATAAAATAAAAAGGACATAAAAGTGAATTTCATCGATCATTTTACTGTTTATTTCGTGTAAATTAGCACTACTAAATCGTAGTGACTGAAAAAGATAATGCATTTAAAAACACTTCACTTTAACATCTAATCTGGTCTTCCTTAAAATGAATCAAGCTACTTCTTTGCCCATCGGCATCGAGTTCCAAGTTTCTAGTCTCTTTCTCTAGATTTCTAACACCAGTATTGATATGGCTTATCTTCTTCTATTATTTGAATCTAAAATAATTTTATGCAGCGCTCTTTACAGTAAATTATTTAATACTACATCCTCTAAATTTGCCGTGGTTACAACTTCAATTGTTAAATTATATGAACGGGGTAGCACCTGAAGTTATTCGCAAAAAGGCAATATCGTTTCTTCCAAATTTAACTAGTCGCATCGCATTATTTGAAACAACAAGTTAAAACTTATTGTAAAAAAAATATTTAAAACGCTGTATGTAATACACGTGGCAACAAATTAAGATGCCTTTGAAATTACAAACAAACTAATTTTACATCTTTTTAATTTTAGAAGAGTCCTTTTTTACAAGTCAAAAACAGAACTTCTTTTTGTATAAATCATGTCTTTTAGCTTCAATACAAATGCCATGGTTAAATACAAACCAAATGACAAACCAGCGGTAAAAAAAGTTACATAAATAAAAAACAAACGCACGTTTAAAGCCCGCATTCCTAACCTATCTGCAAGTCTAGAAAAAACTCCAAATCCGTGTCTCTCAAAAAAATGCCTAATCGTATCTATCATTCCTCTAAAAATATAGTGCAAGATACCATTTTATGCCGCTTTTTCAATAAGAATTGAATATTCGTTTTAGAGAAAGCACAGTTCAAAAAACAATGTTAAAGGTTGTTACAAACTCTATTAAATTAGAATAGGATTGATTAACTTTGCTTTTCTTAAAAAAATAGGCACGTTTGAAAAACCAAGAATATTTAGAAGTTTTCGGAGCAAGAGTTCATAATTTAAAGAATATTGATGTTAAAATTCCTCGTGAAAAGCTAGTTGTTATAACTGGTTTAAGCGGAAGCGGAAAATCTTCTTTAGCTTTTGACACCATTTATGCAGAAGGACAAAGACGCTATATTGAAACTTTTTCTGCGTATGCAAGACAATTTTTAGGCGGGCTAGAAAGGCCTGATGTAGATAAAATTGACGGACTTTCGCCAGTGATTTCTATTGAGCAAAAAACAACCAATAAAAGTCCGCGTTCTACCGTGGGAACCATTACTGAAATTTACGATTTTTTAAGATTGCTTTTTGCAAGAGCCGCAGATGCGTATTCTTACAATACCGATCAGAAAATGGTAAGTTATTCTGATGAACAAATTAAAAACTTAATTTTAAAAGATTTTGACGGTAAAAAAATAGCCATTTTAGCGCCTTTAATTAAAGGTAGAAAAGGGCATTACAGAGAGCTTTTTGAACAAATTTCTAAACAAGGTTTTTTAAGAGTTCGTGTGGATGGAAAAATTCAAGAAATTGAAAAAGGCATGAAACTAGATCGTTACAAGATGCATGACATTGAGGTTGTAATTGATAGATTGGCCATAAACAAAGGCGTAGAAAAACGCTTAGAGGAAACCATAAAAACAGCTTTGTATTCTGGCAATAATATTTTAATGGTGATTGCTGTTGATGACAAAGATGCTAGATATTTTAGTAGAGAATTAATGTGTCCAACAACCGGAATTGCATATCCAAATCCAGAGCCGAACACCTTTTCTTTCAATTCGCCAAAAGGTGCTTGTGATGCTTGCAATGGTTTGGGAATTACAAATGAAATTAATCTTAAAAAAGTAATTCCAGACGATACTATTTCGATTAAAAATGGTGGAATTATTCCCTTAGGAGAACAAAAAAGTAGCTGGATCTTTAAACAAATTGAAAATATTGCAGAACGTTACAAGTTCAAATTAACAGACCCTCTTAAGACCGTTCCAAAAGAAGCACTCGCAATCATTTTAAATGGTGGTAACGAGTCTTTTGAAATTGAATCTAAAACCGTGGGTGTTCGGAGAAATTATAAAATAGATTTTGAAGGAATTATTGCCTTCATAAATAACCAATATAACAATGCAGAAAGCACCTCTATTAAACGTTGGGCAAAAGGTTTTATGGATGAAGTTACCTGCTCTTCTTGCAACGGAAAAAGATTAAAAAAAGAGGCACTTCACTTTAAAATTACCAATAAAAACATCAGTGATTTAGTCCAGATGGATGTAACTGAATTAGCGAATTGGTTCCAAAATATTGAGAAAGATTTATCAAAAAAACAATTGATAATTGCAGCAGAAATTTTAAAAGAAATTCGCACTAGAATTCAATTTTTAGTAGATGTTGGCTTAGAGTATTTAACTTTAGACAGAACTTCTAAATCCCTTTCTGGTGGTGAAGCGCAGCGCATTCGTTTGGCTACACAAATTGGCTCTCAATTGGTTGGTGTTTTGTATATTTTAGATGAGCCTAGCATTGGCTTGCACCAAAGAGATAACGAAAAACTAATAGACTCTTTGATAAAATTAAGAGATATCGGAAACTCTGTTATTGTCGTTGAACATGATCAAGACATGATCGAAAAAGCAGATTTTGTTTTTGATATTGGCCCCGGTGCAGGAAAACATGGTGGAGAAATTGTCTCCGCAGGAACTTTTGCGGAACTCAAAAAGCAAAAAACATTAACTGCCGATTATATTACGGGTAGAAAAAAAATTGAAATACCAAAGGAAAGAAGAGAAGGAAACGGAAAAACAATTACGCTATCTGGCGCTAGTGGGAACAATTTAAAAAATGTTTCGGTAACATTTCCTCTAGGCAAAATGATTTGTGTTACCGGAGTTTCTGGAAGTGGAAAGTCCACCTTAATTAATGAAACTTTATATCCAATTTTAAATGCTCATATTTATAGAGGTGTAAAAAAACCAATGCCTTATAAAAAAATTAGCGGATTAGATCACGTAGACAAAGTAATTGACATCGATCAATCTCCCATTGGCAGAACACCGCGCTCAAATCCGGCTACCTATACCAAAACATTTGATGAAATTAGAAGCTTATTTGCAAAAACTGCAGAAGCTGCAATTCGTGGCTACAAACCAGGACGCTTTTCTTTTAATGTAAAAGGTGGCCGTTGTGAAACATGCCAAGGTGGAGGCGTTCGGGTTATAGAAATGAATTTTTTACCAGACGTTCATGTAGAATGTGAAACTTGCCAAGGAAAACGATTCAACAGAGAAACTCTAGAAATTCGATATAAAGGAAAGTCGATTTCAGATATTCTGAATATGACCATAGAAGATGCCACAGATTTCTTTGTAAAGGTTCCTAAAATCCATAGAAAATTAAAAACCATTAAAGATGTTGGTCTCGGATACATTACCCTTGGACAACAATCTACTACCCTTTCTGGTGGTGAAGCTCAAAGAATTAAATTAGCTGCAGAATTATCGAAAAGAGATACAGGAAATACTTTTTACATTCTTGATGAGCCTACAACAGGACTTCATTTTGAAGATATTAGAGTTTTAATGAACGTTTTAAATGAACTTGCAGACAAAGGAAATACCGTTTTGATTATAGAACACAATTTAGATGTTGTAAAATTAGCGGACTACGTGATAGATGTAGGTATGGAAGGTGGAAAGAAGGGTGGTAAAATACTAGTAACCGGGACTCCTGAAGAAGTTTCCAAACATAAAAAAAGTTATACCGCTAAGTTTTTAAAGAAATTACTAATTTAGCGTGCTTTTGTTTTTATTAAAAAAGTGTAAAAAATATAGATTATGATAAACGAGGACAGAAAAATAAAAGAAAAATTACAAACAAAAACTTGGAACGAAATTAAAACAAAGGATTCTTGGGCTATTTTTAAAATAATGGCAGAGTTTGTAGGGGGCTATGAAAAATTAAGTAAAATTGGGCCTTGTGTGTCTATTTTTGGTTCAGCAAGAACAAAGCCAGACCATCCTTATTATAAATTAGCAGAAGAAGTTGCCTTTAAATTAACTCAGAGTGGTTACGGAGTTATTACTGGTGGTGGACCCGGAATAATGGAAGCTGGTAATAAAGGAGCGCATAAAGGACAAGGAACTTCCGTTGGCTTAAACATAGAATTGCCTTTTGAACAACACGACAACCCATGGATTGATCGAGGAAAAAGTTTAGATTTCGATTACTTTTTCGTGAGAAAAGTAATGTTTGTAAAATATTCTCAGGGTTTTGTGGTAATGCCTGGAGGTTTTGGAACTTTGGATGAACTTTTTGAAGCAATTACTTTAATCCAAACAAATAAAATCGGCCGTTTTCCAATTGTTTTAGTAGGAACAAAGTTTTGGGGTGGTCTATTAGATTGGATAAAAAACACACTACTAGAAGAAGGCAATATTAGCGAAAAAGATTTAAACTTATTTAGAGTAGTAGACACTGCAGATGAGGCATTAGATCACATCAATAAATTTTATGCTAAATATCAATTAAAACCTAATTTTTAGATTTCGAGCATCTCATCTATAGGAGCAATATAATTCTAAAGAGCTATTTATAAAGCCGTTACTATCATTGGAAAATCGTTTTTACATATTAATTCTGCTACTTTTATTTAGTAGCTTCAATTTTGCACAACAGAATGCAATAAACATAGAAGCAACTTTAAATACGGATGAAAATAAGTTAATGATTCAACAAGAAATTGTGTATTCTAACAATTCAAGCGAGACTTTAAACCACATCTTCCTTCACAACTGGCCTCATAGTTTTAAAGATAGAAAAACACCGCTCTCAAAACGGTTTATTGAAGATTTTAGAAAAGATTTATACTTTGCAAATAAAAAGGATATTGGTTTTTCTAATATAAAGAATATTGCTATAAATTATAATCGAATCATATACAAAGAGCTTGAAAATAGGCCAGATATTATTCAACTTTTTTTGGAAAAACCTCTAAAACCAAAACAAAGTACGACCATAAATATTACGTATTTGATAAAGATACCCAACGCTAAGTTTACGGGTTACGGGGCCTATGATAATGGATATCGTTTAAGATATTGGTATATAACACCCGCCATTTACAATGATGGCTGGCAATTGATGAGTAATTTAAATTTAGATGATTTATTTGAAGATTATACCACGTTTAATATTGAACTTAAAATACCAAAAGAGTTCACCTTAACAAGTAGTTTAAAACAAATAAAAAAGACTAATACCGCTTTTAATAGCTATCAATTATACGGCAATAATGAAAAAGATGTAATCGTAGACATTCAGAAAAAAAATACATTTCGCAAGTTTAAGACCACTGCTCATGAAATACAAACAGACATCTTAAATGAAGAACTAAATACAAGCAGCATAAAGGATATTTTAGATAGAGAACTTCAATTTTTAACAAATTACCTAGGTGTTTTACCAACAGATAAAATTCTTATAAATAAAGTAATGCGTAGAAAAAACCCCGTTTATGGTTTGAATCAGCTACCAGAGTTCTTAAGACCCTTTTCTGATGTTTTTAAATATGATTTAGCCTTGTTTAAGGTACTTTCTAGAAAATACATTAAACAAACATTGTTAGTAAATGAAAGAGAAGATTACTGGTTAATTGACGGCTTGCAGAACTATCTAATGATAGAATATGTAAACAAATTTTATCCAAAAGTAAAACTTCTAGGAAAGGTTTCTGATAATTGGTTTCTAAAAAAATTTAATATTTCTAAATTAATGTTTAATCAAAAATATCCCTTTCTATACCAATATACTGCGAGAAAATTTTTGGACCAACCTTTAAATACATCTGCAGATTCTCTTTCTAATTTCAATAGAAAAATTGTTAGTAAGTACAAAGCGGGTTTAGGTTTTAACTATTTAAAAGGATATTTAGGAGAAGCTATTTTAAATAAAAGTATTAAAGAATTTTACCGAAACAATAAACTTCGGATTTCAAAGAGCTCAGACTTTAAAGCTTCTTTAATGCGCAATACGACGAAAGATATCACATGGTTTTTTAATGATTATATCAAGACAAATAAAAAGATAGATTATACCATTGATGAAGTTAAAGAAATAAAAGACAGCTTAAAAATTACCTTAAAAAATAAAAGAAATATAACGGCACCGATTGCCTTATACGGAATAAAAAACAATAAAATTAAGTACAAAGAATGGTTTTCAAATATTAGCGATACTTTGACGGTAAAGTTGCCTGCAAGAAATTTTGATCAGCTAGCTCTAAATTATGAAAACATATACCCAGAATACAACACGCTAGACAATTTTTACAACACAGATAAAACGCTCTTAAACAAACCCTTAAAATTTACCTTAGTTAAAGACATAAAAGCTCCTAATTACCATCAGTTATTTTATCAGCCCGGTATCAATTATAACTTTTATGATGGTTTAATTTTAAGCATGAAATTACACAATAAACCCATTATAAAAAGAAACTTAGAATTTAAAATAGCACCAGGGTACGCAACTAAAAGTAATAAAATAAATGGATCATTTTCAGTGTTGTACAATCAATTTTTTGAAGATACAAAACTGTATAAAATTTCTTACGGTATTGCAGGAAACACACTTCAATACGCACCAGATTTATCTTACAGCTCGCTAATACCTTTTGTAAACATTCAATTTAAAAGAAAGTCTTTAAGAGACGCTACTAGCAAATTCATTAGCGCAAAACTTGTACATATAGACAAAGAGATTTTACCTTTAGCTATTAAAACCGAACAAGACAACTACAGTGTTTTCAGTTTGAGTTACAATTATATTGATCCTAATATCATAGAAGAAACACGGTATAGCTTTAGCACAGAAATTGCTAATAATTTCTCAAAAGTTTCGGCAGATTTTAGATATAGAAAGCTAACATCAACAAACACACAATTAGATTTTAGAGTTTTTGCAGGTGCCTTTATTCACAATGATTCTGAAGGAAATTATTTTAGCTTTGGTTTAGACAGAGCAAATGATTATTTATTTGAATTAAATTATTACGGCCGTTCTGAAGATTCGGGTATTTTTAGCCAACAATACATCATTACAGAAGGTGGCTTTAAATCTGAGTTACCAACAAGATTTGCAAACCAATATATGCTGTCTATAAATACCAGTATTGGTCTATGGCGTTGGATGGAACTCTACAATGATGTTGCTTTTTTAAAGAATAAAAACGAGCGCCTATTCTTTGGGTATGAGACCGGAATTAGATTTAATTTTGTGCATAATATTTTTGAAATCTACTTTCCTTTGTACTCAAATAATGGATGGGAAGTATCACAACAAGCGTATCCTCAAAAAATAAGATTTACTTTGACTGGTAATGTAGACCGAATTTATAATTTTATTAGAAGAGGTTTCTTCTAATAAAATTAAATCAAATGCTAAAAGCGAGGTGCCTAATTTTATTACATTATTCATAATTAAAACATGACTTTAAACATTTTTGTTGATATATATATAACAGATATTTTATATTTTTAAATATCAACTAAAAAAACTACCTTTGCGACAGACTAAATAAATAAAAAATGCTGGAAAAAACTCTGAATCAAGATAAAAAAGAACTTTCATTTAAAGATTTCAAAGCAGAAGTTTTAAATGACTATAAAATTGCTAAAATTAGTAGAGAATGTAGTTTACTTGGTCGAAGGGAAGTTTTAACAGGAAAAGCAAAATTCGGTATTTTTGGTGATGGTAAAGAAGTACCACAATTAGCAATGGCTAAAGCTTTTAAAAAAGGAGATTTTAGATCTGGTTATTACAGAGATCAAACTTTCATGATGGCTATTGGTGAACTTACAGCACAACAGTTTTTTGCTGGTTTGTATGCGCACACAAACATAAAAATAGAACCAATGTCTGCTGGAAGACAAATGGGTGGCCATTTTGCAACCCATAGTTTAAACGAAGACGGCAGCTGGAAAAATCTTACAGAACAATACAATTCTAGTGCAGATATTTCTCCTACAGCTGGTCAAATGCCACGTTTATTAGGTTTAGCACAAGCATCTAAAATTTATCGAAACGAAAAAAGTGTTCAACATAAAAGTAATTTTTCTAACAAAGGAAATGAAGTTGCTTGGGGAACTATTGGAAATGCAAGTACAAGTGAAGGTTTATTTTTTGAAACTATAAATGCTGCTGGTGTATTGCAAGTACCAATGGTAATGAGTGTTTGGGATGATGAATATGGAATTTCCGTACACGCAAAACATCAAACAACAAAAGAAAGTATTTCTGAAATTTTGAAAGGATTTCAAAGAGAAAATAACAGCAACGGATATGAAATCATTGTAGTAAATGGTTGGGATTATGTCAGATTAGTTGATGTATATACGAAAGCTGCAAAAATTTCTAGAGAAGATCATGTCCCTGTTTTAATTCACGTAAAAGAGTTAACACAACCCCAAGGACATTCAACTTCTGGATCTCACGAAAGATATAAAGGCAAGGAAAGATTGCAATGGGAGAAAGAAAACGATTGTATTGAAAAAATGCGAACTTGGATTTTAGACTTTGAATTAGACACGGAATCTGGTGAAACTTTACGTTTTGTTGATTCTGAAGAAGAAATAATTGTTCTTGAAAAAGAAGCAAAAAAGATAGTCACTACAGCAAAAAGAAATGCTTGGAACGCGCATAGTAATGAATTGACGTCAGAAGTAGCTATTGCTGCAAAACTATTAAAAAGAGTTGCAGAAAAAAGTAGTAATGGTACATTTATTACCAAGTACATAGACCATTTGGAGGCATTAACAGATCCAATTAGAAAAGATATCCTAATTGCTACTAGAAAAACACTGCGGTATTTAAAAGAAGAAACATTTGCTGAAAAAACAGAACTTCAAGATTTTATAAAAGCAACTATAAAAGATGCTGCCGATAAATATTCCTCTTATTTGCTAAGTGAAAGTGAATATAGCGCTTTAAACGTTGAAGAAAAAAAACCAACATACGCTCAAAATCAAAACTTGGTAGATGCAAGGGTTGTAATGAGAGATAATTTTGATGCCATCTTAAAAAAACATCCAGATGTAGTTATTTTTGGAGAAGATGCAGGTTTAATAGGAGATGTAAATCAAGGCTTAGAAGGGCTTCAAGAGAAATACGGAGCTATTCGCGTTTCTGACACAGGTATTAGAGAAGCTACTATTATTGGTCAAGGTATTGGTCTAGCAATGCGTGGCTTAAGACCCATTGCAGAAATACAATATTTAGACTATTTGTTATATGCGCTACAAATTATGAGTGATGATTTGGCAACACTGCATTACAGAAGTTTTGGTAAACAAAAAGCACCTTTAATTATAAGAACTCGCGGACACAGATTAGAAGGCATTTGGCACGCAGGTTCTCCAATGGGAGGCATTATAAATAATGTTCGTGGAATGCACGTTTTAGTGCCTAGAAACATGACTAAAGCTGCAGGTTTTTACAATACCTTGTTAGACGGTGATGAACCAGCATTGGTTATTGAGTGTTTAAATGGTTACCGTTTAAAAGAAGAACTGCCAACAAACTTAGCCGAATTTAGAACTAAAATTGGTGTTGTTGAAACAGTTAAGAAAGGCACAGACATTACAATAGTCTCTTATGGTTCTACTTTAAAAATTGTTGAAGAAACAGCAAAAGAATTACAGCAAGTTGGAATTGACATAGAAATTATCGATGCCCAAAGTTTATTGCCTTTTGATTTGAATAGCGATTGTGTAAAAAGTTTAGCCAAAACAAACAAATTACTAGTAATTGATGAGGATGTTCCAGGAGGCGCGTCTGCATATCTTTTACAAGAAATTTTAGAAAAACAAGACGGATACCGATTTTTAGATAGTAAACCCGCTACTTTAACTGCAAAAGCACATAGAACTGCGTATGGCTCAGATGGTGACTATTTTTCTAAACCGTCTGCAGAAGATATTTTCGAGAAAATATATGATATTATGCATGAATCAAATCCTGTGAAATTTAAAAGTTTATATTAAAAAACTCTTAAACTATTTATTAAAAAGCTCAAAAATCTTAGATTTTTGAGCTTTTTTTTTTAAACACAATAATAAGGCCCTTTTTAAATACTTTTCAATAAATTAGTTGGCGAAATCATCAACAAATAAACCTATGAAAAAACTGCTTGTTTTCTCTGTGCTATTTATTTTTTTACTGACAAAAGAAACAAATGCACAAAAGAAAGAATCAAAAGACACTAAAAGTGAAGAAATCCTTACAGCACAAAATGAGGAAAAAATCCCTGCTTACAATGAATTTGTAAAAGAAGAGACGGAAACAGACGACGGATTATTTAAAGTTCACAAAAACAAAGAAACCTTTCTCTATGAAATTCCGAAATCATATTTAGGAAAAGAGATGTTATTAGTTACTAGAATTAGAGAAATTCCTGCAGGTTTAGGAGGTGGATATGTAAATGCGGGATCTAAAATCAACACACAAGTTATTGTTTGGGAAGCCTATAAAAATAAAGTGCTTTTAAAAGTAAAATCATACAATGCCATTGCAAACGATTCTTTACCAATCCATAAGTCTGTAAAATCAAACAACCTAGAACCTACTATTTATGCATTTGATGTGAAATCTCAAAACACAGACGCTACCGCTGTTTTGGTTGATGTTACAAAATTCTTTTCTACAGACGTAAAAGCCATTACCGGTTTCCCTTCCTACTTTAGAAAAAAATACGAAGTAAAAAAATTAGATGCCTCTAGGAGTTTTATTCATACTATAAAAAGTTATCCAAAAAATATTGAAGTTGTGCAAGATTTTACTTTTGAAGCAGCTGCACCACCAAGTAACAAAAGTACGAATACCATTACCATGCGCATCAATCAATCTATGATTTTACTTCCCGAAGAACCTATGATGTCTAGAGTTTATGATAAAAGGGTTGGATATTTTTCTTTAAGCAATGTAGATTATAGTTCAGAAGCTTTAAAAGCAGATAGCAAAAGATATATTAAACGGTGGCGATTAGAACCGTCAGACAAAGTAGCCTACCATCGTGGAGCGTTAGTCGATCCTATAAAACCAATTATTTATTATTTAGATCCTGCGACACCAAAAAAGTTAAGAAAATACATAAAACAAGGAGTTGATGATTGGCAGAAAGTTTTTGAAACTGCCGGTTTTAAAAATGCTATTATGGCAAAAATGCCACCAACAAAACAAGAAGATCCAGATTTTAGTATGGAAGATATTCGGTATTCTTCCATTAGATATGTTGCAAGTACCACAAGAAATGCAACTGGTCCAAGTGTTTCAGATCCAAGATCTGGAGAAATTTTAGAAAGTGATATTATTTGGTACCACAATCATTTGCGCTCTTATAGAAACAGGTATTTGTTAGAGACTGGTGCTGCCAATCCTTCCGCAAGAACCCTACACACTTCCGATAAAGAAATTGGAGAAATGATGCGTATGGTAATTGCACATGAAGTTGGCCATGCCTTAGGTTTACCTCATAATATGGCAGCAAGTTTTGCTTATCCAACAGACTCTTTGCGATCTGGAAGTTATACGCAAAAAAACGGAATTGCAGCTACCATTATGGACTATGCTAGATACAATTATGTAGCACAGCCTGGCGATAAAAATATTCGTTTTATTAGAAAACTTGGACCTTACGATCACTACGCAATTAATTGGGGGTATCGTAAAATTCAAAATATAACAAAACCAAGAGCAGAAATAAAAACCTTAAATAAATGGATTGAAGACAAAGCGGACAATCCGATATATAGGTTTGGTAAACAACGCTTTGACCCTTCTGCACAAAGAGAGGGAATTGGAAATAACCAAGTGAAATCAAGTACATACGGGATTAACAACTTAAAAATTGTAGCTAAAAATTTACCGAGTTGGACTTCTGACCAAACAAACAATTACGCAGATTTAAGTGAGCTATATAAAGAAATGTTGCGTGTCTGGAGCAGATATGTTGGTCATGTAGCAGGAAATATTGGTGGCGTTTACGAGTTCAATAAAAAACCATCTCAATCAGGAAATATTTATGTTCCTGTGAACAAAGCGAAACAAAAGGAGTCTTTAGATTGGGTACTGCAAAATGTTTTTAAAACTCAAAAATGGTTGCTCGATAAAAATATTTTGAATAAAATTGAGGAAACCGGATATTTAAAAATGATAGCAAAATATCAGAATAGGTCTTTGAAAACCCTGCTAAACACTAAAACCCTAGAGCGAATGATAAATGCTCAAGTTATTCAAGAAAATAATTTTACTGCAATAGCGATGGTGAGCGCTTTAAGAAAAGGCATATTTTCGGAGACTTACGTCCCTAAAAACGTAGATGTATACAGAAGAAATCTACAAAAATCTTTTATCAGTAGGATGAAAAGTCTAATGAACGATACCTCTATTAAAAACACAGACATCTCTTCTATAGTTCGAGGTGAATTGACAACTTTAAAACAGCTACTAGATTCGGCGAGTAAAAGAGCTATAAATAAAATCACAAAGTATCATTATAAAGATGCCATTGTAATGATAGGGACCATCATAGACCCAAAATAAAAGTCTATGAAGAGCTGACACCAACACCTATTTTCTCAAATTATTAAAAAAAATAAAGCATCTTACGCAGCGTGTCGAAGCTCTTATTACCTTTTCAAAATACGAATACCTATTGCGCACTCTAAACAACGTTTAGGTGCGCAATAGTTGTTTTTAAGCTCAAGTAAAGACTGAGTCTCTAAGGCATTTTTAGTCCCAACCCCAATCTCGTTAAATTTTGAAATAATATTATTTTTTTCTGGCTTCATTTTTCTTAAAACTTCTAAAAAAAACGCTTCATCCACAACTTTGCTGCTCTTTTGATATAAAAATTTCAAAGGTGTGATTGTATTGATAACTAATAAGTCCACAAAAGATTTCGTGAGTTTTTTAGGGGATGACTTTGATCTGGATTCAAAATTATAGTGTGTTTTCCAAAACAGCGGGATTTCAAGAGAAAACAACTCATAAAATTCTTTTAAATCTTGTCTTGTTATCAATTTTGAAAAAAGATTCTGATGTTTGTGAAACAAAGAAACTAATTGTGCAATTCTAATGGTTGGAAAATTATTGGGTCGCATTCTAAAGAAAGAAAACTGTTTATTTGGGATGGATGCTAACTTGTATTTATGGCTTAAATATTTATATGTCGCTTTTAATTGTTGATGATATACATCCTCAATTTCATCTTCCAAAAAACCTGCTTGCCCAAATAACAGCGCTGCAAATTGGTGTTCATCAAAACTAGTTTTTTGAAGTACAGAAAAATCTATAGATTGTGACAACCTTAGAAAAGAATCTCCATTTACTTTCAATCCAAAATTCTTTGCTAACAATTGAAATAAGACAGCCTCGAAATTGTTGTTTTCCTGCACTAACAAGTTAGTTATTTCTTGTGATTTACGTTCTAGACGTTCAAAAAACAAACGCTCTTTCCAATTGTCAAAAGTAAATTTATCTATGGTTCCTATAGTGTTCTGACAAGGAATCCATTTTGTTGGCATAGAAAATAAATTTCTGTAGTTATCTAAAACACCTTCATGCACTGCACCTTTTAGAATGAGTGTTGGGATTGGTTTATTATTTTTCATAAAAACAACGGCATCATTTTCCCAAACAACATGTAAAATAACGGCATCATAATTTGCATCTCTTTCATGATTGTGCAAATACCAATCAGAAGATTTTAAGTGAATTTCTATATTTCCAACCCAAGTTTGATCTTCAATTTTTAAGTGAGCGTTTAAAAAATCAGGACCCGAATTTTTATTATGAAGACCTGACTTTAGAATTGTCAAATTCTCATTATCTGTAGTTTTAAAATCTACCTTAGAAAACATTTTGTGTTTCCATACATACTGCAAAAAATCCTCGTTCATCCTTTTTATTATCAAGGTACAACAAAATTGATACTTCTATCAATTTATATAATTACCAACGTGATAGAAGCCAACATTATTGGACTATTTTTGCACTTCAAAATAAACAAAATGAATATTATAGATAATTTAAAATGGCGTTATGCTGTTAAGAAATTTGATACAGATAAAGAACTTTCAGAAGCTCAAATAAATACTTTAAAAGAGGCTTTTAATTTAACCGCGACCTCTTTTGGTTTACAACCTTTAAAGTTAATCGTTATTAAAAATAAAGCCGTTCAAGAAAAGTTAGTTGCTTTTTCCTGGAATCAGCAACAAATTTTGCAGGCTTCTCACCTATTAGTCATTTGTATTCAGGATCATTATACCTCTAAAGAAGTGGAGAATTATTTCGATCTCGTTCAGAAAATCAGAAAAACACCAGATGAAGTCATCAATCCATTTAAAAAGTTTTTAACTGCAGAGATCGCAAAAAAAACGCAAGAGGAATTATATCTATCAAATAAGAATCAAGCATACGTGGCACTTGGTAATTTATTAACTGTTTGTGCTACTTTAGAGATCGATTCTTGCCCGATGGAAGGTTTTGTTCCAGATAAATATGATGAAGTATTAGATTTAAAAAAACATAATTTAAAGTCGGTTTTAGTATTACCTGTAGGCTTTAGAGCGTCAGATGACTATATGAAAGATTTAGTTAAAGTAAGAAAAGAGCTATCAGAGAGTATCATTGAAATCTCTTAAGTTTTAATTTCTAAAATTGACTTTTCGACTTCGTTAAAAAAAGTATAATAGCACTTTTTCTAACGAAGTCGAAACTTTTAAAACTATCGTAAATCCTTTTAAAAACAGATAGAAAACTGTATTTTTGGGGTGCAATTAAAAGATAAAAAATGAGTTTAGCAATAAGAAATTTAGCACCAAAGGTAGTATGGAATATGTTTGCAGATTTAAATGCAATTCCACGTCCTTCAAAAAAAGAAGAACGTGTTATTCAATTTATCGTAGATTTTGGTGAAAAATTAAATTTAGAAACTTTTGTAGATAAAGTAGGGAATGTTATCATTAAAAAAACAGCTACAAAAGGACTCGAAGATAGAAAAACAGTAGTTTTACAGAGCCATTTAGACATGGTACACCAAAAAAACTCAGACACTATTTTTGACTTTGATACAGAAGGAATTAAGATGTTAGTTGCTGGTGATTGGGTAACTGCAGATAACACAACTTTAGGAGCTGACAATGGCCTCGGAGTTGCTTCAATTATGGCAGTATTAGCCTCTACAGAAATTAAACATCCTAATTTAGAAGCTCTTTTTACAATTGACGAAGAGACCGGAATGACAGGCGCAATAGGGCTAGAAAGCGATGTTTTAAAAGGAGAAATTCTGCTAAATTTAGATACAGAAGAAGATGATGAAATTGGAATAGGTTGTGCGGGAGGAGTTGATGTAACTGCTACAAAAACCTATAAAGAAGAAACAATTTCTAAAAACGCTACTGCTTTTTCTATTGTAGTAAAAGGTTTAAATGGTGGTCATTCCGGAATGGATATTATCAAAGGCTTAGGAAATGCCAATAAAATAATGAACCGCTTATTGTTTGATGGTTTCACAAATTTCGGTTTAAGAATCTCTGAAATTAATGGCGGTAGTTTAAGAAACGCAATTCCAAGAGAAAGTGTTGCTCTAGTTACCATAGATACTATTTCTAAAGAAGCTTTTTTATTAGAGACAGCGCTACTTATTAATACCATAAAAGCAGAGTTTTTAACAATAGAAAGCAACTTAAAAATTGAGATTCAAGAAACTACACTTCCAGAAAAAGTAATGGAGTTGGGTGTTCAAGAAGGTCTCCTAAAATCTACATATGCCGCATTTAATGGTGTTTATAGAATGAGCCCAGATATTGCAGGCTTGGTAGAGACTTCTAACAACATTGCCAGAGTAATTGTAAAAAACAGCCAAATTAAAATTGGGTGTTTGACACGCTCATCGTCTGAAACAAATAAATTAGATTTAGCCAACTCATTAATAGCCGCTTTTGAATTGTCTGGTTTTGAGGTTGAATTGTCAGGGGAATACCCCGGATGGCAACCAAATATAAATTCAGAAATACTAGACATAGTCTCTAAATTATATGAAAAACTACATGGTAATAAAGCAAGAGTTGAAGCTTGTCACGCAGGTTTAGAATGTGGCATTTTAAGTCAAAATTACCCAGAAATAGATATGGTTTCTTTTGGACCAACCATAAGAGGAGCGCATTCTCCTGACGAACGTGCAGGGATTTTATCCACACAAAAATTTTGGAATTTTTTACTTGAAATTTTAAAGAATATTCCAAAAAAATAACCAAATTATTAAAGTAAAAAACCATACTATTTATCCGAGTTAATCTTTAAGTAATTTTGTGAATCATAGTTACTTAAAGATTAATTGTTTAAAATTATTTTTTTATTGATATCTTTCACTTTTAAAAGTCATAAAAAATGTAAATTTACATTAGGAAAAAAAAGTGTTCTTTATGGGAAAAATCATTGCAATTGCAAATCAAAAAGGAGGAGTTGGTAAAACAACCACGAGTATAAACTTAGCGGCTTCCTTGGGCGTTTTAGAGAAAAAAGTACTATTGATTGATGCAGATCCACAAGCAAATGCGTCTTCCGGATTAGGAATAAATGTTGAAGATGTAGAAGGTGGAACATACCATGTTTTAGAGCACTCTCTTTCTGCAAGAGATGCCATTCTAAAAACAGGTTCACCGAATGTAGATATTATTCCTGCACATATTGATTTAGTTGCTATCGAAATAGAATTGGTAGACAAACAGGACCGGGAATATATGTTGAAAAAATCATTGGTAGAAATTAAAGACGATTATGATTATATTTTAATTGATTGCGCACCATCTTTGGGTTTAATAACCTTAAATTCTTTGGTTGCTGCAGATTCTGTAATTATTCCTATTCAATGTGAGTATTTTGCATTGGAAGGTTTAGGTAAACTTTTAAATACTATAAAAAGTATCCAAAATATTCACAATGCCGAATTAAATATTGAAGGACTTTTACTTACAATGTTCGATTCACGTTTGCGCCTTTCGAATCAGGTTGTGGACGAAGTTAGAAAACATTTTTCCTCTATGGTTTTTGACACTATTATTAGAAGGAACATACGTCTAGGAGAAGCACCAAGTTACGGCGAGAGCATTATTGATTACGATGCAACTAGCAAAGGTGCTGTAAATTACTTAAATTTAGCCCAAGAATTATTAAAAAAGAATTCGTAAAAATGGCAAAAGCAACCAAAAAACAAGCTTTAGGAAGAGGATTATCTGCTTTACTGCAAGATACGCCTACTATTAATTCTGCAACAGATAAAAATGCAGATAAGTTAGTAGGTAGCATTCTAGAGATCAAATTAGACTTAATAGCGGTAAACCCATTTCAACCCAGAACTTACTTTGACGAGGAAGCACTAAGAGAATTGGGAAGTTCTATAAAAGAATTGGGTGTAATTCAGCCAATTACAGTAAGAAAACTAGCAGGAAATAAATTCCAATTAGTTTCTGGAGAGCGCAGATTTAGAGCTTCAAAATTAATAGGGAATAAAACAGTACCTGCATATATTAGACTCGCGAATGACCAGGAAATGCTAGAAATGGCCTTGGTAGAAAACATTCAACGTAAAGATTTAGACCCCATAGAAGTCGCACTTTCTTATCAACGCTTACTGGATGAAATTCAGTTGACGCAAGAAGAGTTAGGAACTAGAGTTGGTAAAAAACGCTCTACAGTTACCAATTATTTACGTTTGTTAAAATTAGACCCAATTTTACAAACAGGAATAAGAGATGGCTTTATTTCTATGGGCCACGGTCGTGCAATGATTAATTTAGAGAACACAGAAGACCAACTGGCAGTTTATGAGAAAATATTACGTGAAAAACTATCTGTTAGGCAAACTGAAGATCTGGTAAAAAGCTTAAAAAATGGCACCATTGCAAAGCCAAAGAAAAAAGTAGCACCTCGTTTTATTAAAGATAGTTTAAAAGAGATAAACGAATACTTTGGTCACAAAGCAGACGTTACTGTAAGTAGTAATGGAAAAGGAAAAGGAAAAATATCAATTCCTTTTCATTCTGAAGAAGATTTTAACCGCATAAAAAACTTATTAAAATAGGTGTCCCTAAATAATCATATCTTACTATTTTTCGTTTTATTCTTTTCTTTTCACCTTTTTAGTCAAAAAGAATCTACAGGTGTAAAAGTAAAAAAATCAAAAGAAAAATTGTTTGTGCAAGAAGGTATTTACAAACCTTTAGCACCCGCTAAAGCCGCATTTTATTCTGCCATTTTCCCAGGAATGGGACAAATCTACAATAAGAAATATTGGAAAGCACCAATCGTTTGGGCGGCATTGGCAGCACCCACTTATTTTTATTTAACCAATAATACCGAGTACAAACGATTTAGAACTGCCTATAAGTTAAGGAAGTCTGGATTTCAAGACGAATTTACAAATGAATTAGGTCAGGTAACAGTTTCTCTAGAAACCTTAGAAACCGCACAAAAACAATTAAGAGAAAACAGAGATTTATCTTTAATGTGGGGCGTAATATTGTACGTTTTGCAAATTGTAGAAGCCAGCGTAAACGCACATCTTTTGCAGTTTAATACCGATGATAATTTATCTATTAGACCTACTTTTGTGCAAGATCCAATACTATATAACGCACCTAAAGTTGGTTTTACACTAAAATATAATTTTTAAAATGAAAATTGCAATATTGGGATATGGAAGAATGGGAAAAGAAATTGAAAAAATTGCAATTTCTAGAGGGCATGAAGTACTTATAAAAAAAGATATTGAGGATGCTATTGATATTACTTTAGTAGACGTAGCGATAGAATTTAGTGTACCAAATTCTGCTTTTAATAATATTTCTAACTGCATTAAAAATAACGTTCCTGTAATTTCTGGAACCACGGGTTGGTTAGATAAATACGAAGATGTGGTGGCACTCTGTAAAAAGGAAAAAGGGGGCTTTATCTACGCTTCCAACTTTAGTTTGGGTGTAAATATTTTTTTTGAATTGAACAAACAGCTTGCTAAAATGATGCGTAATTTAGAAGATTATAATATTTCTATGGAAGAAGTTCATCATACTAAAAAATTAGACGCTCCAAGTGGCACCGCTATCACAATAGCAGCAGGAATTATAGAAAACTCTTCTAAAGAAAACTGGACATTAGATAAAAACACGTCTGAAGAAAACATCCCTATTGTGGCAAAAAGAATTCCTGACGTTCCAGGAACACATACTGTTTTGTATGCCTCTGAAGTTGACGCTATACAAATTAAACATACAGCTCATAGTAGAAAAGGCTTTGCTTTAGGTGCTATTGTTGCTGCAGAATGGATGCTTGGTAAAACAGGAGTATTCAGCATGAAAGATGTGTTAAACATCCGTTAAAAAGTGTAACATAATCTGTATTTTGCGCCTTATTTAAAACTAAACACAACTCCTTTCAAATAGGATTTTAAAATAGCATACTTATGAACTTTACTGAATGGTTTCTCTTTTTTCTTGTAATTCAAATCCTACATTTTTTAGGAACTTGGAAATTATATGTAAAAGCTGGTAGAAAAGCTTGGGAAGCTGCAATTCCTATTTATAACGGAGTTGTTTTAATGCACATCATTAATAGGCCAAAATGGTGGATTATCTTATTGTTTATTCCGGTTGTAAATTTACTCATGTTTCCTGTAATTTGGATTGAAACAATTAGAACTTTCGGCTTTTATAAAAAACTAGATTCGCTTTTAGTAATTGTTACTTTAGGATTTTATATACTCTATATAAATTATGCTACAGAAGCAGCACACAACGCAAAAAGAAGCTTAAAGCCACGCTCAGAAGTGGGAGAATGGGTAAGTTCTATAACCTTTGCTATTATTGCAGCAACCTTAGTGCACACCTATTTTATGCAACCTTTTACGATACCGACGTCTTCATTAGAAAAATCTTTGTTAGTAGGGGACTATCTTTTTGTCAGCAAGTTTCATTACGGTGCAAGAGTTCCATCAACCGTAATTGCAGCACCTATGGTGCATGATTCTTTGCCTTTTACAGGGACAGCATCTTATTTAAAAAAGCCACAACTACCTTATACTCGTTTGCCGGGTTTACAAAGAATTAAAAACAATGACATTGTTTGCTTCAATTGGCCTGCAGACACCCTAGCAACTATGTGGGGAGATACCTCTGGTAAATTCACTTACAAACCCGTTGATAAAAAAACAAACTATGTAAAACGATCTGTTGGAATTGCTGGAGATTCTTTAGAGATAAGAAACGGAAACGTATATATTAATGGCAAAAGAAATGAGCTTCCAGACAGAGCAAAAATTCAGTTTTATTATACCTATGAATCAAAATCTGTAATCGATGGCAGCACATTTCCTCAATTTTTAATAAAAAAAGAAAGAACAGGAGTTTACAGCATATTATCTGAATATTGGAACAACCCTAAAGTACAAGAAGCCATAAAAAAGAACGGGAATTTATCTAAAATCAGTTCAGATTCTTTATATACTGAAGTAGCTGGTGGTATAAATGCTGATTTTGCAAGACGCTTAAAAATGGAATCTGTTGCTACTAAAATAAATATTAACTTAACGGAAGATGAAGTTGTTCTTTTAAAGAAGTACCCACAAACAGTGTCTGTTAAAAAATTAAATTTTGGTGCAGACAATGCAATTTTTCCGCACATAGAAAGTAATAAATGGAGTCAAGATAACTTTGGTCCCATTTACATTCCAAAAGCTGGTGCCACTGTGAAATTAGATTCAAACTCTTTACCTTATTACAAACAAATCATAAAAAATCATGAAAACAACGATTTAGCGGTTGTTGGAGATGCTATTTTTATCAATGGAGAAAAAGTTGATACCTATACTTTTAAGCAAGATTATTATTGGTTAATGGGAGACAATAGACACAACTCTTTAGATGCACGATACTGGGGTTATGTTCCTTTTGACCATGTTTTAGGGAAACCCGTAATGATTTGGTTTAGTTGGGATGCGAATGCTTCTTCTTTTGGTGCAAAAATAAAGTCAATCCGTTGGGACAGGATGTTTACAACTGTTCATGGTAGTGGTGAACCTGTTTCTTACAGATATTTTGTGTTTGGTTTGATTGCTTTATATATTGGTTATAACTTTTATAAAGGAAAAAAGAAATCTGCTAAAAAATAAACAATGGCTTTGTTTATACCCACCTACTTTTCTCCTATCTCTCAGTATTCGGCGCTTATAAATGCGGAAGAAATTATTTTTGAAATGGATGATAATTTTCAAAAACAAAGCTATCGGAATCGGTGTTACATATTTAACACCAATGGAAAACAATTGTTAAATATTCCTATAAAACATCCTATTTCTTCAGGTAGAAAAAAAACAAAAGATACCTTGATCGAAAATAAAACTCCTTGGCAAAAGCAGCATTTTAAATCTTTAAAAATTGCTTACAGTAATTCGCCTTTTTTTGAGTTTTATGTGGATGATATGGCTCCTTTATTCGATAAAAAATATAAGTACTTGCAAGATGTAAATATAGCTACTTTCTTATTTGTCTCTGAAGCCTTGCAATTAGATGCAAATTTCAAGAAAACAACTTCGTATATCCTTGCATCCGAAACCAACGATTTTAGAAATTTAGCGTCCACCAAAGTGCCGCACGAAAAACAAACAGACACCTACATTCAAATGTTTGATGAACAGCACGGTTTTATTCCAAATCTGTCTGTTCTAGATCTTCTATTCATGGAAGGGCCAAATGCAATTAGCTTCTTATGAGTTTGAAATTTATTATCCATTATGGTCTTCATTTTATAGTTCCCTTTTTAATTGCAACTCTTTTTTTTAAAGAAAAATGGAAGCTTATTTTTCTGATTTTTATGTGCGCTATGTTGGTAGATTTAGATCACCTTTTAGCGGATCCTATTTTTGAAAACAACAGATGTAGTATTAACTTTCACCCGCTACACTCTTATATAGCAATAGCCTTTTATGTCTTCGGTTTGTGTTTCAAGAAAACTAGAATACTCTGTATAGCGTTACTTTTTCATATGCTAACAGATTATATAGATTGTTATTTATAATATTTTTTAAGCAGTATATCTATCTCAGGAGAAATATTCAATTTAAGAATCAAAAACAAATACAGTGCTGTAATTAAAATACTTTTTAAAATAAGGTTGAATATGGGAGAAATATCTCTGTTAGAAATTTCTAAAGTTGGTAAAGAAAAATTCCAAAAATAAAAAGCTAAAAATAAAACTACTATTATAAAAAACATCTTCCAAGATTTATCTGTAAACGGTGTCATTGAAAATTTTCTTTTTACAAAAAATAGTTTTAAAGAATTAAAAATTAAAATTATAATTAAAGTAGCCAACGCCAAGCCATTTGTACCCATTTCCAACTCATAATAAAAGAGTCTATTTAAAAAGTAAACCGCAATCGCAGAACCAACACCAATAGGTAAAGTAATTCTGTAAAACTTAGAATTGGTTATAATTGCGCCATTATTTCCTAGAAACATTGTGTACAACTTAGCTAGTGAAATCATTAGGACCACTAGTTCACCGCCTGCATAGCCCTTTTCTGACATTAACTTAAACAATTCGTGTACCCCACAGTTTACAAGTAAAAAGAATAAGCCCCCCACTAAAAATAAATTAATTGAGCTCTTTTTATACAAACTTTCTACTTCTACCATGTTCGCATCATTAAGAGATTTAGAGGTTAAAGGTTGGAGAATCTGAGTCATTGCTCTACTCGGAGCCTCAATAAAAGAACCCATAAAAACAGCAACTGTATAAAAGGCTACCTGCTCTATAGTATCTTTCCCGGGAATCATATTTTTATCTATATCTAATAAAATAGCCCCTGCGCTTCCTGCTAATATTATATATCCAGAATATTTAATAATTTCATAAAAATTGTCGGGAAACTTAAAATGGAATTTAGGGATGTAAATTTTAAATGCATACAACATCATTACAAATGTTCTAAGCATATAAGCTCCTGTTAAATAATAGATAAATTCAATTTTAGAGATCCATTCACAGTATACCGAGATTAATAAAACAGTAACTACAGCTCTATTCCAAAGTTCTTTTAAAACATTACCAAAAACGGTGTTTAAGTGTACTTTAGTCCAAGAGTAGAAAAACTCAAAATAAGCACAACATACAGAAATTATATAGATAGAAAATGTAAAATTTTCTATGCTTTTGTTCTCTTTTACAACCGCACTCATAATCCATTCATGAAAATAGTCCCAGAAAAAACCAATAGGTAATGCTATCAATAAAGGTAAAAATATTTGGGATGATAAAAACCGGTCTTTTTGCTCTTTTGTCTCATAGGACGAAAAAAACTTTATCATTGTAAAATGAGCTCCAAAAGCTAAAAATGGCATCAAAATATTAGAAGTTGCTAGTAAATAAACAACCAAACCATAAAATTTTGCCCCCAATAACTCTGGATAAAACCAAAGGGTATTTATCCCGCCAATTAAAAATGCGCCATAAATAATAATTGTATTTCTAAAAGATTGCCTTAATACAATTCCCATACTACGAATTTAAACTTTTTAAGAGAAATGCTAAGTTTTTTGTAAGCTCTTTTCTATGATACTTTTGAATATTTGTAGCATTTACT
>Ga0307488_10000195_pt1 | contig 45863 bp, 42 predicted proteins | sample SB02metaG_FD_202248 | JGI IMG/M metagenome (GOLD analysis project Ga0307488, IMG submission 202248) | Sea-ice brine microbial communities from Beaufort Sea near Barrow, Alaska, United States - SB 0.2 | ecosystem: Environmental > Aquatic > Marine > Coastal | place: USA: Alaska | collected... | reverse complement strand
AACGGTTACGGTTTGATCAATATGAGAGCTATCTAGCTTTCCACAGTACTGGCTTCGCATGGTTTTTCCCGATCCAAGTAGTCAATTCGTAAAAATTGGGTGCATTGTACAAGTAAATATCTAAAGAAATAACCTGTCCGTGCTCAATCGCTAACATCTGTTACTATATTAAGGATTGATCTGATTAAAAATTCCTCTAATGACTTTATTTTCTAAACTAATTGCCTCCCTAGGGCTTCTCAGCCTGGCACTGGCGGGCAACCTCGCTCAGGCAGACGACGCCGATACCGAATTGGCCGCCGCCCTGAACAGCGCGTTGAATCAACCAAACTCCTTTGCCGACCCCTATATCGGCCAGGTCTGGCTGACCAGCATGTCAAAGCCGCTGAGCAGATGGATTCCCGATGCGCAGCAGCGCTTGGACCTACTGACTCAAATCCACCAAGAAGCCGTGCGAGCTGGACTCGAGCCGGGCTTGGTATTGGCGCTTATCCAGGTTGAGAGTGCCTTCAACAGCTATGCCATCTCCTATGCCGGCGCGCGCGGCATGATGCAAATCATGCCGTTCTGGAAGCAAGAGATCGGCCGCGATGATGACAATCTGCTCGATACCGCCACCAACCTGCGGTACGGCACGACCATCTTGGCGCACTATATCAGCATTGAAAAAGGCAGTGTAATCAGGGCTCTAGCGCGCTACAACGGTAGCCGTGGGCAAACCTGGTACCCCAAAAGGGTGCTCACCTACTGGAGTAACTATTGGAGCATGGGTGAATAGAGCGCTAGCCACCGGTCATGAAACCGGTCCGATGTTGGGGATCGGCTGGCTCAACATCGACGCCTAGAACCTGCGCAAAGGTCGGGCCGAGATAGAGCGATTCGATCATTTTGTTTAATTGCGCCTCGTCACCACAGATTAACACCTCTACCCGGCCATCGGGTAAATTCAACGCATAGCCCTGCAAACCCAACTCCTTAGCCCTGCGCTTACAAAAGAGCCGATAACCAACTCCCTGAACCTTGCCAAATACCCAAGCCTTCAAACACTGTTGCATAGTCACCCTTGGTTGCATTCCCTGTTATTATTCGTCAGCATAGCAAAACTGACTGCGATTTCTATGGTTAGTATGGTTAGGGTTAGTATGGTTAGCGTCGGTTAGATAGGTCTGACGCCATGGCCAGCTGGGGCGAGTCTCGGCTAATTAGGGGCACAGCCTAAGCCAACCGATTTTTAGCCTGCCAAAATCACCATGTAAATGGCAAAATATAGCCATTTATCGAGACAAACAGTGTACGAATTGTGACGCACTTCACATCTAAAACATTAATTAGTTCACAGTCTGGAAAAAAACACTACAGTAATAGACAGAAAGCCCCCTTACGGAGAATTGAGCGATGAGTATCGCCGCACTGCGCTTAACCATGCCCAAGCAGAACTTGCACATCAGTCGTGATACGACTGCTATGTATCGTGATGTATTGGTGAATCAGGTACTGAACGTAGCGGACTTTGGCAGTCACTTCGATAAGGTTTTGGCAAATCTACACAATTTAAATCGCATGCCACTCAATGGTGACGTTCGTTTTAACTTGACCGAAGCCCTAATCAATCAGTTTCTACTCTTCGTCCAACAGGTTCGGGCGGGGGATCTGGTGCTGACCAATAGACAGCGCAGCGAACTACCCGACATCAACCGCGAGTTCGCCTATGCAGCCAAGCTGTTGTTGCGCGATGCAGTGCCCCATTCAAAAGAAGAGATGGCCAATTTTGTTTATTGGGCTATCTCGGCCATGGCCGAACAACTGCAGGATTACAGCGAGCAGCATCGCAGCCAGCCGGGCCTATTGTGGGCCGAAATGAACCGTCTATACCAGTTTGCAGAATCCCGCTTCCTGACCGACTTTCACACCAACAAACCGGACAACCGCGATATCGAAAGTCGGTACAAACAGGCGCTGCTATTTCAAGCCGCCCAGCCGGAACACCTAAACGACGAAGAGCAGCGCCTGGTTGAAGGCTATTTACGCAAATGGGCGTTCCGTGGGCAGCTGAATCGCCAGGAAAGCCGTGAATTTAACAGCCATTACTTTTATATCGACCTGGAATCAACATTCGGCGTCCAATCATCGAAAGAGATTCAGGGCTCAGCCAACGATGAGAGTGTGCGCGTGCTGAACCCCTTACCCATTATTGAACAAACCCGGCAGCATATGCAGCAGTTGCGCAATGGCACGGCTGCCGAAAAAATCGGTTTTCCGAAAAAGTCCGATAACATCGATGCCTTCATGGCGCTAAAAAAAGCCTTGGTCGCCTGGAAACAGGCCTCCAGTCGACGTTTTGAACGAGCGCCCTGTTCCATTGAGGCACGCACAGCCTTGGGTTTGAATACCATCTACAGCTACCTGCGCTCACCCCAGTCAGTGCTCGACAGCCTGGTGGTCAGCCACACCATTAACAGCAGTAAAACCGGGGCCTGCGTCAAAATCACCCACTTGCTAAAAGATAAGGAATTACTCGCGGTTGGCGATGTAGTTATGCATCACCAAAACTCTGAGTCCAAGGGTAGGCTGGGTCTAGTTCGTTGGCTAAAACGGACCGGTGAATCGATCGTTTTCGGCTTGGAATTTATTATTGGTAACCTGCAGCCGGTGACCGTGCGAGTGCGGGACAGTGTCGCCGAGGCACTGCTGATCTCAACCTCAGACAATGACTCGTTAATCACCCACAAGGGTTACTGCGCCAGCAACACCCCGGTGCGGTTAAAAAGCAGTCGCCATGGCATATCCCTTGACGCACGCGCACAATCCTTAATACAAAGAGGCCAGCACGTCGATCAAATTCGCTTAAAGAGAAACCAGGCTGTATAAAACGATCTGAGACCTGCCGCCCGGCAGGTGTCGTACTATTTAATGATGGCAAATCACTACTATTTTATCTAGATCAAATCATTCCTTAAAGTAAAGTATTGCCTTTGCAAAGATTGATTCAGGTCAATTGCAATAGCTAGAACCCGGCAGCATACTTGCGCCCAGCCTGCCTACCCCTACCAATAACGATTGGACACGCATAAATGAGTAATGCAATTCAAACCTCCCTCTCGCCTGAAACCTATAACTATAAGGTAGTTAAACAGTTCTCAGTCATGACTATAATCTGGGGTGTCGTCGGCATGCTAGTGGGTGTCATTATCGCGGCTCAAATGGCCTTCCCGGAATTGAATTTTGGGCCCTATTTTCACTTCGGTCGGTTGCGCCCTCTGCACACTAATGCCGTTATCTTCGCCTTTGGCGGCTGCGCGCTCTTTGCGACTTCTTATTATGTTGTGCAACGCACGACTCAGGCGCGCCTGGCCTTTGGTCCATTAGCGAGCTTCACCTTCTGGGGTTGGCAAGCAGTCATCGTCGCGGCGGTTATCACCTTACCCCTGGGTTTGACTGCAGGTAAGGAATACGCCGAATTGATTTGGCCCATCGACATTCTGATTACCGTCGTTTGGTTGTCTTACCTTGCCGTATTCGTCGGTACCATCATGCGTCGTAAGATGCCCCACATCTATGTTGCCAACTGGTTCTACCTGGCTTTTATAATCACCGTTGCGGTGCTCCACGTTGTCAACAGTGCGGCGGTGCCCACCAGCATGACTCATGCCTACTCAGCCTACGCTGGCACCACCGACGCTATGGTGCAGTGGTGGTATGGCCATAACGCGGTTGGCTTTTTCTTAACCGCCGGGTTCCTGGGCATGATGTACTACTACGTCCCGAAACAGGCCGAGCGGCCGGTCTATTCGTACCGTCTGTCTATCGTCCACTTCTGGGCGCTCATTTCGGTCTACATGTGGGCCGGCGGCCACCATCTGCATTATACCGCCTTACCCGATTGGGCCCAAAACCTCGGTATGGCGATGTCACTTATTCTGCTCGCGCCCAGCTGGGGCGGCATGATCAACGGCATGATGACGTTATCGGGCGCTTGGCATAAGTTACGTAACGACCCCATTCTGCGCTTCCTGGTGGTGTCCCTGTCCTTTTACGGCATGTCGACTTTCGAAGGCCCAATGATGGCGATCAAAACCGTCAATGCGCTATCCCACTATACCGACTGGACTATTGGTCATGTCCATTCCGGTGCGCTCGGTTGGGTCGCAATGATCACCATCGGTGCGATGTATCACACGATTCCGAAATTATGGAACAAAGAACAGATGCACAGTGTCAATTGGATTAACATTCACTTTTGGTTAGCCACGATCGGCACCGTGCTGTACATCGCCTCGATGTGGGTCAACGGCATTATGCAAGGCCTAATGTGGCGTGCTATTAATGCCGACGGCACCCTCGCCTACAGCTTCGTGCAGGGCGTTGAGCAAAGTTGGATGGGTTACGTCGTGCGGCTCATTGGCGGTCTGATTTTCCTGTCCGGTATGATCTTAATGGCGTTCAACGTATGGAAGACCATTCGTAGCAGCGACGAATCACCAATAGCCGCCTAAGGGAGAGAGATACCTAGCATGCAACATGAAAAAATTGAAAAAAATGTCGGCCTTATGGCGGTTTTAATCGCGCTCGCTATCAGCTTTGGTGGCTTGGTTGAAATCGTACCGTTGTTCTTCCAAAAGGACACCACCGAACCGATCGCGGGTCTCACCCCGCTCACGCCTGTACAGCTGGAAGGTCGAGATATTTACATTCGCGAGGGCTGCCACAACTGTCACTCACAGATGATTCGGCCCTTGCGCGCCGAGGTCGAACGTTACGGGCCCTACAGTCAGGCTGGCGAATTAGTCTATAACCATACCTTCCAATGGGGCTCAAAACGCACCGGGCCAGATTTGGCACGCGTCGGCGGCCGTTACAGCGATGAATGGCATAAGGCTCACCTGTTTGATCCACGTTCGGTCGTGCCCGAGTCGAATATGCCACGCTTTAATTGGTTATTTGAAGACACGATCAATAGTGCCAAAACACCCAATAAGATTCGAGCATTGCAATCTCTCGGCGTCCCCTATAGCGATGACGATATAGCAAAGTCTGGCGAGCAGACCGAAGGTGTTAAAGAAATTGACGCCTTGGTTGCCTACTTACAGCAGCTTGGCACCATAATTACTGGACGATAACTATGGATATGAACGACTTACGTGCGCTTGCCACGGTGTTTACGACGGTGGCCTTTATCACAGTGTGTGTCTGGGCCTACAGCGGTAAGAACAAGCAGCGTTTCGACGAGGCTGCAAACATACCCTTTGCCGATGAACCCACTGCACCAGATGAGCGGAATACGGGAGAACAGAAATGAGTACTTTTTGGAATGCCTACATTTTCACCCTAACCGGCATTATGATATTTGGCTTGATGGCACTGCTCTACTTCACCCGCAGGATGCCTGGTGGTACCGATCCTGAAGAAACCACCGGGCATACCTTTGACGGCATTGAAGAACTCAATAACCCCATGCCGAAGTGGTGGCTAAACCTGTTCTGGATCACCATTGCATTTGGCTTTGGCTACATACTGTTGTATCCAATAGGCAACTGGGATGGTCTACTCAAGTGGACCTCAGCGGACCAGCTTACAGAAGAAACCACTCAGCATGATGCCAAATACGGCGAGTTTTTTGCGCGTTATGCTAGTGTGCCGGTTGAAGAGTTACAGGATAACCAGCAAGCACTGCGTATGGGTCAGCAACTGTATCTTATCAACTGCGCCATTTGTCATGGCCAAAACGCACAGGGCTACTATGGCTTCCCTAACCTGGCAGACACTGACTGGCTCTATGGCGGCACCGGCGAAGACATCAAGACGACCCTGATCAATGGTCGGCGCGGACAGATGCCGGCTTGGAAGGACACCTTGGGAACCACTGGCATCGCCGCCGTTACCGAATATGTGCTAAAAATGTCGGGTAACGAACATAATGACAATCAGGCCCAGCAGGGAGAAGTAATCTTCACTCAGATGTGCAGTGCCTGTCACGGTCAAGAAGGTAAGGGCTCACTGCTGATCGGAGCGCCCAACTTGACAGATAATATTTGGCTCTACGATTTGCCCGATCAGGATCTGCGCCGAGATATAGTGGTTACCCTGACCAATGGTCGCGCCGGTAACATGCCCGCCTGGTTAGGCATCTTGGGTGAGGAGAAAGTCCATCTGGTAGCAGGTTATATATACAGTCTTAGTAATTAAAGTGTATGGGGGGCTAGCCTCCCTTTTCGTTGTCCACTAGCGCCCTTAGACTGACGCTTCTGTATGATCATAGCGGGCCAGTGGTTTATTCATGTCTGAACATAAAACGCCTCAAGATCAATCCAATATCATCATGACCGACCTCTACCAATCCGCTGACAAAATTTACGTCAGGCGGATCAAGGGCTATTTTCATAACCTGAGATTCTTTGGAGGTGTCTTTCTATTTGCGGCCTATTTTGGCACCCTCTGGTTAAACTGGGGCGACCGTCAGGCCGTTTTATTCGATCTGCCGAAACGTCAATTCCATATTTTCAGCGTCACGTTCTGGCCACAAGACTTCATTCTATTGTCCTGGGCACTGATTATTTCTGCCTTCGCGCTGTTTTTTATCACCGTTTTTGCCGGGCGTATCTGGTGTGGCTACACCTGTCCGCAGAGTGTCTTTACCTGGGTCTTTATGTTTATTGAGGAGAAGACCGAGGGCAAGCGTAACGCTCGGATTAAATTAGATCAGCAGCAGATGAGCCTGATTAAAATCCTGCGTAAAGCCGTCAAACATCTGCTTTGGATCCTCGTTGCGTTGGCGACGGCGATCACCTTCGTTGGCTATTTTTTTCCCATTAGAGAGCTGTTACCGGATCTGGCGCAACTCTCTGCAGGTGGCTGGGTGATCTTCTGGATCGCCTTTTTCACCCTGGCGACCTATGGTAACGCAGGTTGGTTACGCGAACAGGTATGCATCTACATGTGTCCTTATGCCCGTTTCCAATCGGTGATGTTCGATCGCGATACGCTGATTATCAGCTATGACGCGGCACGCGGCGAGTCCCGCGGTGCGCGCCGGCGTGACGTTGACCCAGCAGAGTTGGGCTTGGGCGACTGTATCGACTGCGATCTGTGTGTCCAGGTCTGTCCGACTGGGATCGATATACGCGACGGTCTGCAGTACGAATGTATTGGCTGTGCCGCCTGTGTCGACGCCTGTGACAGTGTCATGGAAAAAATGGGCTATGACAGCGGCTTAGTGCGCTATACCACTGAAAACAGCCTGGAAGGCACTAAATCGAGTCTGCTCAGACCTCGCCTGCTCGGCTATGCTGCGGCTCTGGTGGTGATGATGGTCGCCTTTTCGCTGGTACTCTATTCCCGTGTGCCCATCGAGTTGGATATTATCCGTGATCGCGGCGCCCTCCATAAGATGACGTCAGAAGGGTTAATTCAGAACAGCTATCTGTTGAAAATTGCCAATATGACCGAACAAGCCCAGACCTTTGTCATCAGTGTCGACGGCCTGCCAGGTCTGGACTTTCGCTCAACTCAGCGTATCCAGGTACCCGGCGGTGACGCCGTGACGGTGCCGACGCTCTTGGTGTTGCCGGCGGACCTAAACCGGTTACCGACCACCAAAATATACTTCACCATTAATGGCGAAGAAGACCCCAAACTGGCGACGACTGAAGAGAGTCGCTTCTTTGGTCCTGCCAATTTCTAAACTCTGGAGCAGACCGTGTCAGAAACAGAAGGTCCTTGGTACAAGCAGTTTTGGTTATGGTTTATTGTTACGCCATTACTCGTTGTCTTCGCACTGGGTTTTACCATGCTCTATATGGCCATTAAAACCAATGATGGCGTCGTGGTGGATAACTTTTATAAGGACGGCAAGGGTATATATGTGCGTAATGATGAAGACGCCCTGGCCCGTGAGCGAGGTTTGCGCGCCGAACTGCGCTGGGTCGATGATCAACTCTTAGTTGCTCTCAGCGGTGATCTTGCGCCGATGCCGGAAGCGCTCAAGCTATTGTTTATTTTTCCAACGGCACAGGCCGGCGATGTTTCGTTAGTGCTGCAACACCAGGGCCTGGGTCAATACCAGGGTCGACTACCCAGCCCGGTCACTGGCAATCGCCAGCTGCAGATTCAACCTATGGGTGAAAGCATAACCTGGCGGCTGCATGGCGCAGGGATCTTACCCCCTGCCTCCGCCGCTATGACGTTACTACCCAAGCAGGAATGACGTCAGTAACCTGCTTCCACTGCGGTTTGCTCAATCCAGATAGTCCCTTTGAGCTGGCCGTGCTCGGTGACACTCGCTGCTTTTGTTGCCTGGGCTGCTTGGCGGCCGCGCAAACCATTGTCGACACCGGGCTGGCCGAATACTATCGCTTTCACCAACCCAACCAACAACCGGTCGACACGGTCTTAAGTGACAAGCAGCAACAGGCCTTACTGGTCTATGACCGGGACGATGTCCAGAACGAATTCACCACCCGCGCGCACGATGGCAGCAAGACGGCCCTGTTTCTCATTGAAGGAATCAGCTGCTCTGCCTGTACCTGGCTGATTGAAAAGCGCTTGCAACAATTGCCGGGTGTGGCCTTTGTCGCGATGAATGCGGCAACCCATCGACTCTCGATTCAATGGCATCCGCTCGACATTAAGCTCTCCGATATAGTTAAAACCCTGTTGTTAATCGGCTATCGCGCGGCACCTTACCTGCCAGACGAGGCAGAACAGGTGCGTCAGCGCACCCAACGGCAATTCATCTTACGTCTGGGCGTGGCCGGTATCGGCATGATGCAAGCGATGATGAATGCAGTCGCCCTCTATTCCGGCGACATCAGCCAGGTTCATGAGCGCTGGTTATGGTGGACCAGCCTGGTACTCACGTTGCCCGTCATCCTGATATCCGCCTGGCCCTTTTTTACCGCCGCCGGCCATGCCCTGAAAGCTCGGCAACTGTCGATGGACGTCAGCGTGAGTATCGCCATCTTGAGTGCTTTCTTGGCCAGTGTCTGGGCCACCGTCACCGGCCAAGGCGAGGTGTTCTATGAATCGGTCAATATGTTTACCTTTTTCCTGGTTTTGAGCCGGTTTTTGGAATTCCGCGCACGCACCCTCTCCAGTACTCAGGGTAATGCCCTGGTCAGGGTGCTGCCGGCCACCTGCAGCCTAGTGGAAGGCGGGAGCGTGCGTGAAACATCGATTCGCGATCTGCTCGACGGCCAGGTGATCCGTCTGTTACCCGGCGAGACCAGTCCGTGTGACGGCACCCTGGTGCGGGGCCAAAGTGAATTTGATGAATCCAGTTTTACCGGCGAATTCAAGGGTAGCCTCAAAAAGGTCGGCGATCCCATCCTGGCCGGCACCATCAACCAACTCCAATCGGTTGATCTGTGCGTCAGCCATACGGCGACCGGCAGTGCCGTGAATTTTCTCCAGCAATTGGTTGATCGCGCCAGCGCCGAAAAACCCCGGATCGCCGAATTGGCCGACCAGGGTTCGCGCCAATTTATCTGGTCAACCCTGTTCGCAGCGCTGCTGATTGGCCTGGTGTGGCTATGGTATGACCCAGAACGCGCCTTTTGGGTGGTGATCAGCGTTCTAGTGGTAACCTGCCCCTGCGCGCTCAGTTTAGCCACGCCAACGGCGCTGGCTCAGGCCATGGCGCAGTTGAAGAAACAGGGCTTTGTCATTACCCGCGGCTATGTGCTGGAACGTCTGGCGCAACTGACCGAGGTGGCCTTCGATAAAACCGGTACGTTGACCGAGGGTCGATTTGACCTCAGCGAATTTACCCGCGGCCCAGATGCCGACCGATATGGCCTGTCCGAGGCGCAATTGAAATACATCTGTGGCGCACTGGAGCAGTATAGCGAGCACGCCATAGCGGCCGCATTGCGGCCGTTAGCGCAAGAATTCAGCTCAGCGGCTTGCACTATCGAGGCGGTCGAGAGCATTTCCGGTGCCGGCATCCAGGGGCACTCGGCCTTGGGCCTTTGGCAACTAGGGTCCGCTGACTTTACCAACAGCCAAGCACACCAAAGCACTGGCGAGGGCACCCGTCTATACCTAACCTGTAATGGCGACCTGGTGGCCAAGTTGCGCTTGACCGATCGACTGCGCAGTACGGTCACGCCGCTGTTTGCCAACCTGGCGGCATTACAGATCCACAGCCACGTCTTGACCGGGGATAGCAACGCCGTGGCCGAGACGCGTTTGCGCGGCGCCGGGCTCAGTGGCCAGTTTATCGCCGGTTGTACCCCCGAAGATAAGCTGCGCTGGGTCAAGCAACGCAGCGCGAGCCCCCTGGCGGTCGTCGGAGACGGCTTGAATGACGCGCCCTTCCTGGCCGCAGCCGGAGTCTCTATTGCGATGCTGGAGGCCACCGATTTAACCAAAACCCAGGCCGACGTACTGTTATTCACCAACGACCTGCAGGTCATCGCCAAGGCGATCGGGGTGGCGCGACGCACCAAAAGAATAATTCGCCAAAACCTCATCTGGGCGTTGCTCTACAATTTGATCGCCTTACCGATTGCGGCCATGGGGCTAGTCGCCCCTTGGCAGGCCGCCATTGGGATGTCCGTGAGTTCACTAATAGTGGTTGGCAATGCCAGCCGATTGAGGAAATAGTCGTGAATATCCTATTACTGCTGATACCGGTGACCTTGGGCTTATTGGCAATCGCCGGCCTGCTCTTTGGATGGTCAGTGCGCAATGGCCAATACGATGATTTGGACAGCCCGGCCCAGCGCATCCTGTTTGATGACGACGAACATATGGTACCCAAGCCTGGCAAGAAGCGCGATAAGGATGACTGATCTGCTCGCGGCCTTTTTAATCGGCCTGGTATCGGCGGGCCATTGTCTGGGCATGTGTGGTGGCCTGATGGTCGCCGCCGGGCTTAATTCGACCCGGCCCATTCTGACGGCCTATTATAATATCGGCCGAATAACCACCTATGTGGCCCTTGCTTCGGTGCTCAGCTATTTTTCCCATTTGCTTCCGAGTCACACCCTGCCCTGGCTGCAGGTGCTGTCCGGGTCCCTACTGCTGCTAAGTGCCCTGTATTTTTTAGGCTGGAACCATTGGCTGAAAAAGTTTGAGCAGGTGGGCGTACCACTCTGGCAGCGTTTACAACCCTTGAGCAAAAAACTGCTGCCGATTGACTCCGCCAAAACGGCCTACAGCATCGGCCTGCTCTGGGGTTTTATCCCCTGTGGACTGATCTATACCGCCGTTGCCTTCAGTTTGGGCATGGCCACTGTTCTGCAATCTGCTCTGGCCATGCTATTCTTTGGTCTGGGCACCTTGCCGGCCATGATTGGCTCGGCCCTGATGGCCAACCGTATTCGCCCCTGGTTGTATCATCCCAAAGTTAAATTTATTCTCGCCGGCCTAATGCTCTTGTTCGCACTCACCATTTGGCTGAATGCTTACCAAAACCTGAGGTAAATGATGAACTATATATTTGGCTATGGCAGCCTTATTTGTGCCGACAGCCGCAGCCGTACCGGCATATCGGGATCGGCCCACCCGATCGAAGTGCGCGGTATTGCCCGCAAATGGTCGGTTCATGTACCGGACTACGCGGGCACTGCCGTGGGTGCGCACAGTGATGCCCAAGCCTACTGCAATGGGGTGTTTTTTGCCGTCGATGCGGACAATCTGGACCGTTTTGATGGCCGCGAAAAGGGCTATCGACGGATCGAGTTACCCTGGGCCGATGTGCACTCGTTGAGCGCTGAAAAGCTGCCTCAGGCGGGTACTCTGTGGGCCTACGTGGGCACCAGTCAGGCCGCACCCCAGGCCGAACGACCGATTATGCAAAGTTACCTGGATGTCATCCTCAACGGTTGCCTGAACTATGGCCCCGACTTTGCCCGCCGGTTCACCGAACTGACCGGTCAGTGGCAACATTTGGTCAATGATCGAGCGCAACCGACTTACCCGCGGCCGCTGCAGTCGCACGAACGACTGCCAGAGATCGATCGCGTGATCCACCAACATTTGCCGGAATTTTGGGCGCAACAACGGCAATTTAACTCTTAATTTAACTCTTAATTTAACTCTTAATTTAACTCTTAATTTAGCTCCTAATTTAACTCTTAATTTAGTTCTTAGTTGGCCCGCTAAAATAGTGCGGTTTGCGGGCGATTTTGGGCGACCAGTAGGGTTATTTGTCGCCAATTGGTTAAAAAAACATTTACTGGCCTGGCCTGACATGGTATCTATCGCGTCAAATTATCGCCTATCAGTTGCCCATTAGATGTCCGACTCTACCAATCAGGTGCCCCGCTCTGCCAATCAGGAGCCCCACAGCACCGCTGGAAACGACAAGCTCGAATTAAATAAGCTGCAGAAACGTTTGCGCCGCGATACCGGGCGTGCCCTTGCTGATTTTAATATGATCGAAGCCGGCGACAAGGTGATGGTTTGCCTGTCCGGTGGTAAGGACTCCTATACCATGCTGGATATACTGCTCAGCATGCAGAAAAGTGCGCCCATCGATTTCGAGCTGGTGGCGGTTAATCTGGATCAGAAACAGCCCGGCTATCCGGAAGATATTTTGCCCAATTACCTGCAAGCCCTCGGCGTGCCATACCACATACTGGAACGGGACACCTACAGTATCGTGATGGACACCGTTCCGGACGGCAAAACCACCTGCGGCATATGCTCCCGACTTCGGCGTAGCACACTGTACGCATTTGCCGATCAGATTGGCGCCAACAAGGTTGCTCTAGGCCACCATCGCGACGACATTATTGAAACGCTTTTTTTGAATATGTTCTACGGTGGTAAGCTCAAAGCAATGCCCCCGAAACTGCTCAGTGACAGCCAAACCAATGTTTTGATCAGGCCACTGGCCTATTGTCGTGAAGCCGACATTGCCCGCTTCTCAACCCTAATGAATTACCCCATTATTCCCTGCAACCTCTGTGGTTCACAAGATAGCCTGCAACGTCAGGCCATTAAAACCATGTGCCAAGACTGGGAAGCGGCGTTCCCGGGTCGTATCGAAAGTATCCAACGGTCGATGGCCAATGTCTCCCTGTCGCAACTGTCGGATCGCGATCGGTTCAACTTTGCGGACCTACGTGCTAGTGGCATTCCCATGATGCCAACGGAGTCTCAGCAAGCCTATGCCCCAATGGCTAGCACCAATGTGAAGACCTGGGCACCCGATAAATCCGAAATAACAATAGATCGCAATAAGGAACTACAAGCTTAGAGAAATTGTAGTATGCTTAATTCTCTTTTAGTTTTTTTGCCGGAGCCTTGCCATGGGGTTAACGACCGCCTGTAAAAATTGTAGCCTTCATCCGCTTTGCTTGCCGTTGGCCTTGTCCGGAGACGAAATGGACTCTCTGGACGCCATCATCAAGCGGGGTCGACCGATTCAAAAAGGTGAACACCTTTTTTATCAGGGTGATGAGTTTAAATCTCTCTATGCAGTTAGAACCGGAACGATAAAAACCTATACCCTAACCAATGATGGCGAAGAACAGATTACCGGCTTTCATCTAGCCAGTGAGCTAGTGGGCCTGGAAAGCTATGACTCCATTACCCATCCTTCGTCGGCCAAGGCGCTTGAAACCACTAACGTCTGTGAAATTCCGGTGGACCGCCTCGATGATTTGGCCGGTAAAATGCCTGAGCTACGCCGTCAGTTGATGCGTTTGATGAGCAAGGAGCTGCGTGAAGAACAACAGATGATGTTGCTGCTCAGTAAAAAAAGCGCCGAGGAACGTATCGCGTCTTTTCTAATTAATCTGGCCGCCCGTTTTAAGCGTCGAGGCTTCTCAGGGACCTCTTACCGTCTGACCATGTCGCGAGCTGATATAGCCAACTATCTCGGTTTGGCAGTGGAAACCGTGAGCCGAGTGTTCACCCGTTTTCAGAAACAGAATTTGCTTGAAGCGACCGGCAGTGCCAAAGATATTGTGATCGGCAACTTTGCCGAGCTAACCGCAATAGCCTCATTGGCCGAGTGTGAACGCATTGAGTTGGGCCTGGACTAACGTTCGCGTCCATTTCCATTCTCGGCATTATGACAATTAGCTGATATGCGTCATTTTCTCCTTACCCGATCCGACTAAACTGTTCTCTCTAACTAAGATAGAGAGAACAGTATGTATTTTGATGTTGTGATACTGGCCGGGATCGGCGTGGTCGGATTGATGATTGCTTTCTTTTTCGGCTTTGCTTATTTCATCTACCGAGATGCCAAGAAAAAGCCTACTAACGATTAACTTTGGTAGTTCTCGACATAGCGTCGAATCAACCAGCCGGCTATAGAAACGCTGGGTGGGTGCTTCGGTAGGTCGTGTATATTAAACCATTGGGCATCGGCGATCTCTCCGGGCGCCGGTAGTATTTCGCCCGCGTCATATTCGGCGTGAAAACCCAACATCAGTTGGTTTGGAAAGGGCCAGGCTTGACTGTTCAAATACTGAATATTTTTCAGCGTCACACCGACCTCCTCCTTCACCTCGCGCATGACCGCCTGTTCGGCAGACTCACCGGTTTCGATAAAACCGGCCAAGGTACTGTACCAGCCTTGTTCTTTATGATTCTCACCCTGGGCCAGCAACACTTGATCACCGCGCGTGATCAAGACGATAATACAGGGCGAAATCCTTGGGTAGAATCGGAGTCGACAGGGCGCACAGCTGAGCGCATTCTCGCCCTCTACCTGGTGTGTTGCTTGAGCACATTGGCCACAGTATTGATGCTGCAAGCGCCACTCTAACAAGCCTCGGGAGCGGGCACAGAGCATGAAGGCCGTCTCATCCAAATAGGCAATGTCGCGCAACGAAGACAGTGACTGATCGGCAGACACCTGGCTCACCGAGGCGGTAAAGTAAGCCTTTCCGTCGAGCATCCCGACAAACTCACGTGCGCTGTAGGGGTACTGCACTTCAGCTTCGGACCAGGCAATCTGCCGATCCTGGGTCAATATTTTGCCCTCAAACCAGAGAATAATTTTGCTTTGAGCATCCAGTGCCGGCGCGATCCCAGGCAATTCAATTTGATGCCTACCTAATTCATAAAGCATAGTGGTCATTTCCCATCGCTACGGTTTCAGTCGAGTATTTTGATCAATTTTATGATCTCATCTTCAGGGACGACACTAAAGCCAAAATGCTTCGCTAAGCCCAACATGGCAGCATTTTCCGGTAACACATCGGCAACCAACCGACGGGCCTTGAGACCTTTGCCATAACGCAGCGTTTTGTCCATCAACAATCCTGCTAAGCCGGCTCCTCGGGCCTCTGGTGCGACCATAATGGCGAATTCCAAGTCATTGTGATTAATATCGAACCACAACCGCATCTCGCCCAGAATGCCCCGTTCATCCTCTGCAACAAAGACCATTTCCCGCCGATAATCGATTTGGCTCATGGTCGCCAGTTCCAGGTGTTCAAATTTCAAGCGACTGGAGAAAAACCGCAGGCGCAACGCTTCAGCGTCGAAACGGTCAAAAAATGCTTTCAGTTCCGGTTCATCCTCGCCACGGATAGGCCGTATTAAGATTGTTAAGCCGTTTTTTAGCTGACACTGCTCCTCCAGCTCGGCCGGATACGGATTCAGTGCCGGGTTGACCTTGTCACCAATCGACGCGGCGACTCCCAGAACGGAAGGTATGCCGTCGTTCTGCAAGAGCAGGTTCACTTCCACTCCAGCCAGGCGAGGATTGTCGATCACCATCTGTGAGAGGGCGATCAGATGCTGGACCAAGCGAGCCATATCGTCGGCCAGCTGTTCACTGCGCTCGCACAACACCTGATAACCGTGGCTCTTCTGGATTAACTGCGTCGCCAAGGATGAGTTCAACGGCACTAGGGCCACCTGGCGATCAACCAACATATCGGCATGGGAGCCGCCCTCGCCGATAAAGATGAGCGGGCCATAGGTCGGATCACGGGTGATGCCCAGACTGAACTGAATGGCATCGACCTTACGGCGCATCGGTTGCACCGCCCAGCCCAGTATCTTGGAATCGGGCAGGCGGCGGGCCTTTTCTGCCGCCAATTCGACAGAGGCCCCACGCAGGGCGGCTTCGTCGGCCAACTCAATTTTAGCGCCACGCCAGCGCGCGGCCGGTACGTTCTGATAGGCAAAGGGATAGCTGTAGGTTTGGTGCACCAGACGCAAGGCCGCCGGGAAAAAACGAGGTGTTAGGCGTGTCACGAGCCGCTCAAAATCGGTATCAAAGGTGCTGCCCACCAGCTTAAAGCCATAGCCGCGTAACAGACTCCGCGCCTCCGGCCAGGTCAGATAGGTACGCCGGTCTTTGCGTGCCTGAGTGATGACCCGGCTGGCCTGGTCCCGATCGGGCGCAAACTCCAAGGCATCACTGCTCGGTGTTTCACGCAGGCGCTCCTGGGCCTGGGCATGCCGGGCCAGGGTTAGATAGGCGTTAACGCCCTCGGTCGGTGAGTCAAAGTTCAGCAGGCCGGCGCCGTCGAAGGCTTGCCGGGCTTTTTGCGTGGTCAGCCCACCCAGAAAACAGGTTAGCACCAGGCGTCGACTGCGCTTAATATATTGCAGTAGGGCCGGGGCTAGGTCGGCACTCATTGAGCGACGGTTAGGACTGTGGATCACCAAGATGGCCCCCAGACTCGGCTCCGCTTCCAGACTCTTCAGGCACGCGACATAGTCTTCACCACTGGACTGAGGCGGCAGGACCGCTGGATTGCCACCCGTTTCATCCTGATACCAGGTCTGGTTTTGGATCTGAGTGCTAGTGGCCGAAGGGGCCAATTCACCCTGGTTTTTCAACAGGTACTGACGCGCTAACATCGCCGTGCCCAAGCCATTACTGACGATGGCCAGGTTGCGATGGTACAGCGGGCGCGATCTGGCCAGCACCTCCAAACCTTGAAACAGGCCATCGATGGTGTCGACCTGCAAGACACCGGCCCGGGAGAAAAATTCGGCATCGACCTTAGCGGCGTCTGATATGCCATTGGGCAGAGACTCCCGGTTATGGGTGCGAATGGCCAAGACTTTCTTGGACCGTGACGCAGCACGCAGCGCCGTTAACAACCGGTTGGCATCGCGGATCTGCTCCAGGTGTATCAGTATCGCCTTGACCCGCCGATCGGTCGCCAGGTAATCCACGACATCGGAAATACGGATGTCGGCGCTGGCACCCAGAGTTAAAAAGTGCGAGAAGCCAATACCCCGGGCACCGGCCCAATCCAACAGGGCCGTACCGAGAGCCGCAGAGTGGCCGACATAGGCGGTACTCCCGGGCATGGCATCGAGGTGGCTGTAGCTGGCATTCAGGTTATGCTCTGGCACCAGAATGCCCAGACAGTTGGGACCCATCAGGCGAACGTGCTGCTCTCGGGCGATACGGGCGATTTTTTCATTAATTTTGGGACTGAAATTCAACTGCCGCGCCAGCCCTCCGGTCAGGATCAATGCCGCCCGAATATGGAGCCGGCCCATCTGGCGCAGGACCCGTGGGATGGCATTAGGTGGTACACAGATGATGGCTAGGTCGATTGGCACGGCTATATCACGCAAATAACGCACACAGGGCACTCCAAACACCTGCGCATAGCCCTTTAAATTAACCGCATAGACTGGATTCTCATAGCTCGAACTGTGCAGGTTCTGCAGCACCAGCCCACCCATGCTGCTGTCACGCTCTGAGGCACCAACGACAGCAATGGATTTAGGCGCAAAGAAAGAGCTGAGATCGGGCATGATTAAACCAAAGTCTGAATGCTAAGCCTGCACTCTAGCCCTATACTGCAAGGACATTCAATGGCTTAAATCAACCATGACGAAAACAGCCCTGATTTTTCACGAACATTGTGAACTGCACGATATGGGCGAAGATCACCCTGAATCTCCGCGCCGAACCCAAGTCATTCGTGAACAGTTAATTAACACCGGCCTGATGCCCCAGTTGCTGCAATTGCGTGCTGAGCACGCGAGCAAGGAACAGGTTTTACGGGTGCATCACCAAACATACGTCGAGCAACTCGATCGTATCAGTCCGAAAGTCGGCCTGGTGCAGGCCGATCCGGATACCCTGATTGGGCCCTACACCTGGGAAGCCAGCTATCGCGCGGCGGGCGCCGGCATACAGGCCGTCGATGGCATCCTGCACGGTGACTTCGAACGGGCTTTTTGCGCGGTACGTCCACCGGGCCATCATGCCGAGCCCAATGTCACGATGGGCTTCTGCTTCTTTAATAATGTCGCCATCGCTGCCGAACACGCGCTCAAACATCATGGCCTACAGAGGGTTGCCATCATCGACTTCGATGTGCATCAATGTAATGGCACTATTGAAATGTTTCAAAACCGTCCCGAAGTGGCCATATTCACCAGTTTCCAACATCCCTTTTACCCCAATAGTCATTGGGCGGCCGAGCACCCGCATATTCATTTGACGCCCATGGTGGCCTATTCTGATTTTCGTGATGTCAAGCAAGCCTGGCAGGCGCAGTGGCGCCCAGCTTTGATAGCCCATCAACCGGAGATGATTTTTATTTCCGCTGGATTTGATGCGCACACCAAAGACCCAATGAGCCAGACCAATTGGCAGAGCCAGGATTTCTATTGGCTCACCGATGCGATCGTGACGCTGGCCAACGAGCTGTGTGCTGGCCGCATTGTGTCGGTCCTAGAGGGTGGATATCACCTGGCCGCGTTGGCCGAAAGTGCCGAACTGCATATCCGCCGATTAACGGAAAGCTGACCCGTTCCGACCGACGGGCCTCCTACTCGTCGAGCAAGTCCCTATAAAGGAACTCCCGATCCGGCTCTTCCAGACTGATTTGTCCCAACGCACCGGAGCGCAAATCTTTCAGGACAACCTCGCTGACTTTATGCCAGTCCACTTCCCGTCCCCGGATGCACGCTCGGTTGCGTGCGATCGCTTCCATACAGGCCATCGCAGTCTCAGGCACCGAGGCCAGCTTATAACGGGCAATCAAAGCCTCCGGATAGCGCTGGATCAGATAGTCGACCGCGAACAGCGCTATATCCTCATACTCAACGGCAGTATCCCGAATTGCGCCACTGGCCGCCAAACGATATCCACCCAATTCATTTTCCGGTGAGGGCCACATGATTCCGGGCGTATCCATCAGGGTAAAGTCATTGGAGATCTGAATACGTTGCTGATTGCGGGTCACGGCCGGTTCGTCGCCAACCCGGGCGACCTTCTTACCGGCCAGGCCATTGATCAGCGTTGACTTACCCACGTTGGGGATGCCAACCACGACACTGCGCACGGGCTTGGCAATACCACCGCGATGGGGTGCCAATTGTCGGCAAAACTCTGGGATTCTGGCCAATTGCTTGCGATCGCTCATCACCATAGCGACGACCATGATGTCCTTCTCCTGGGCCAGGAAAGCCTGCCATTTAGCAGTCACCAAAGGATCGGCCAGATCGGCTTTGCTGAGCAACCTGAGCACCGGCTTATCACGCCGGACCTTAGTCAGAATTGGGTTCATGCTTGAGTGGGGAATACGGGCGTCCAGTACCTCGATGACCACATCGATTTTCGGGATTATTTCACTGATCTGTCGACGGCCCTTTGCCATATGGCCAGGAAACCAATTAATTTTTGCCATTGCGCGCAACACTCAGTAAATTTGCGCCGATGATAGCACATCATTGGCGGCAACCTTGAAGTCCCCCAGTATGCAGTATCGCAATTTTCTGACCGCCAAGGTCAGATTCGATGGCCAACTGCTCTGCGAGCGCATAAAACGCCTTAGCAGTGTAGACAGGATCCAAGGCGATGCCAGATGCCTCGGTAAAGGTGCGGCTAAAGTCGCGCTGTGCCGGACTCAGCTTACCAAAGCCTGGGCCGGCAAAATCGGTCCAGAGTTGGTAATCTGTTAACGGCAGCGCCAAGCCGGCCAATTTAGCGTGCAGGTCCCGATAGTTGTCGGCATCGCGAAACACCGGCACACCGATCACCTGTATCCCAGCAGGCGCATGAATGGCCAAACCCGCCAAGGTGCAGCCCGAGCCAACGGCACAAATCACCCGCTGCGTGTCAGCGGCGATGCCTTGCCACCAGAGCGCACTGCCGGCAATACCTTCCGGGGACCAACCGCCCTCATTGAGGCGCAGCGCATTGGGATAGAGAGCCAACCACTTGTGCCAGAAAGCGTCGTCATAGCGAGCCTGATAAGCCTGCCGATCGACAAAATGCAGCCTCATACCCCAGTTCTGGCAGTCGATCAAGGTAGGCGTTAAGGCTTGTGCCGGGTAACCCAGGACCACGCCCACGGATTCCAGACCTGCGGCTCGGCTGGCCCAGGCCAGGGCGTGCAAATGATTGGAGTAACGACCGCCGACACTGATCAGCGTTCTTCGACCGGTCCGCAGGGCTGACTCTATTGCCGGCTGCAGCTTGTAGAGTTTATTGCCAGAGACGACCGGATGCAGGAGATCGCCCCTGATCACCGAGATATTCGGCCGCTGCGGCCAAGGGGAGCAGGTCAGGCTGGGCAGGCTAGAAAAAATGTCCAGCGCTAGGCGCAATTAGCTACTTTTCCGAAACAGGGTGACATTAGCCCCGGTCAAACGGTGCTTGGAGCAACGATTATTGACGCCAGGTTGATAGTCGGAAGGGGTGTCTATGCGTTTAACTGGCACGCCACACTCTTCACATTCAGAACCGTCGTAGTGTAGCAACCAGCTCTTATAATGTTCCAGCGTGACACTGCATTTCTGTGCCGCAAAGCCTAATGGCTTGTCCAGGTAATCTTCAAGTTGCCGAGCCGGTAGACTTATATGACCAGCACCCGGGTGATAGGCAACGAAAACCAGTTCCAGTTTCTCCATCTTTTCAAAGACTTCGATCGCGGCAACCGAATTGTCTTCCGCTTCGGCCATATCTTGCACCAGCTTTTCATTTTCAAGCTGCGCGGCGCGCAAGCGTTGCTCAAGATCTTGGGCTTTAAACTCAGTGGTTTTCAATGCTTCTTGCTTTTCTAAATTGGCACTGGTCAGTGTTCCAGAACGCTGATTTACCGCAGCCAACTCGAGCTTGATCTGCTCCAGCTGGGTGCCCAAGCGCTCATGATCGGTAGACTGCCCCGCCAGCTTAGTTTTCAGTTCAGCCGTTTCCGCCTGTTTGTGCGCAACCTGGGCGCGTAACTCGGCCAATTCGGTGGAACTTGACTCACTGCGGTTGGTCACCTGGCTCTGGTGACTGTCGATTTCTTGCCTTAGCTCAGCATTTTCGGTTCTATATTTAACCAGTTCGTCGTTCTGCTCGTCCATTTCCAATGCCTGCAGGGTCAGGCGTTCCTTTAATTCGATGCTTAGCCGGGTCTTATCGTCATCTGCGAGGCGTTGGTTACGCAATAGTTCGAGGTACTCATCTTTCAGGGTAGTAAACTGATCTTTGTGGCTTTCGGCCTGCTCCTGCGCTTGAATATAGTCTCGCTCAACGCGCGTATTACGAGCCTGTAATTTTTCCAACAATACCTTATTCTGGTTGGCTTGCTGCTCCAAATCTTGGGCACGCTGCCGATAGCTTTGTGTTTCATTGCGCATCGCCCGCTTGACCTGATCGATCTCTTCCCGATATTTTTCTTCGATACCCTGGATCGTCTGTTTTTGCCGCTGGATCAGTAGATCAACCTTGCCTTGGAACTCAGTAGCCTGTTCGTGCAATTTCAGGTTGGTCCGCTCTGCTTCAGACTCATCAGGCTGGTCCCAGGACGACATATCCACCGTGTCGGACATCAAGGGCACCTCGACCTCCGATGCTTGCACGTCAACCAGCGGTGGTGTTGACACCAGAGGGATATCATCAAAGTCATCGTCAGTAATGAGGCCCAGTTTGTTGCGTGTCATGGCGTCTTGCAGGAGCTGGAAATGATCGATGTCGCGTTGGTTCGGTTCCCACAGTTCGCGCTGATACCAGGACACCGAGCATTGGCTGCGACAGGCCAGGCGAATGGGACCACCACCCAAATCAGGCCCTGGGCCGGCATTGTCCGCCAAATGCCGCAGCGGTATATTCCAATCTTCATCGGCAAAACCACGATTATTAAACTCAATTTGAAAGGTAACAATACTATGCACTTTAAGGGCAGAAGTTATTTTAACGTAGGCAGCATCCACTTCTCTGTTCGCTAATTCGGTTATACCGACAACACCATCTAACACGGCTTCAAACTCTGAATAGAGCATTTCTTTCGCGATGGATTTTTTGCCAAAGAAAATAATCGCCTCAAATAGCTCTTTACTGTTTCTTGCTGCCATATCCTGCCTCAAATGCGCTTTTGAATCCTGTAACAAACCGAAGAGGTACTTCACTCTGTGCGCTCATTTTATGCGCACCTGCACGTGGAGACTGTGAATTGGTCAACAGTTACTAAAGGTTACCTAACTGTTTACTGAAAATGTGACAGGGTTTGCATTTTGGAACGCCCAACATAACACCAAAAGCCAAGCGATTCGTACCATGAGTGTAGTGAATCTTAGCAAATTGCGCCTGTTTTGAGGTTATTTAAAGCCTAATAAGCGCAAAAACTGAACATATATCAATATATATGCGATCGACTGTAAAACCATTTAAACCACTGGGTCGACAGGTGCGCGGACGATGCCTACGTGCCGTAAGCCCATAAAAGCACTAGCATGCTGTTGGGTATGGATGTAACCGACGTAAGATATAACAGATTAGCGAGATGGTAACTCGTATACCGAATGGGACCCGGCATTCCGGCTCGCGATCTAGGTTCGAAGAACCTTGGGTCGCGCTGCTAAGGCGTCAACCCTAGCGTCCTCTTTAGACTTGAGAAAAGTATGGCGGAACGGACGAGACTCGAACTCGCGACCCCCGGCGTGACAGGCCGGTATTCTAACCAACTGAACTACCGCTCCGCATTTTGGTGGGTGTGAACGGGTTCGAACCGCTGACCCTCGCCTTGTAAGGGCGATGCTCTCCCAACTGAGCTACACACCCAAAATGCCTGAAGTTTACGTCTTCAACACGCCTCTTTAGACTTGAGGAAAGTATGGCGGAACGGACGAGACCCGATGGTCCGGCATTCCGGCTCGCGATCTAGGTTCGAAGAACCTTGGGTCGCGCTGCTAAGGCGTCAACCCTAGCGTCCTCTTTAGACTTGAGGAAAGTATGGCGGAACGGACGAGACTCGAACTCGCGACCCCCGGCGTGACAGGCCGGTATTCTAACCAACTGAACTACCGCTCCGCATTCTGGTGGGTGTGAACGGGTTCGAACCGCTGACCCTCGCCTTGTAAGGGCGATGCTCTCCCAACTGAGCTACACACCCATAATCCCTGAAGTTTACGTCTTCAAAACGCCTCTTTAGACTTGAGGAAAGTATTGGCGGAACGGACGAGACTCGAACTCGCGACCCCCGGCGTGACAGGCCGGTATTCTAACCAACTGAACTACCGCTCCATAACCGTATAGAGTTTATGCTCTCCAGCAGAGCTTTCTCCGAGAAGAAAGTACGATAAAACAAATTATCTGTTCTATCGGCCCGAGCTGCTAAGGCGTCAACCCTAGCGCCCTCTTTAGACTTGAGGCAAGTATGGCGGAACGGACGAGACTCGAACTCGCGACCCCCGGCGTGACAGGCCGGTATTCTAACCAACTGAACTACCGCTCCGCATTCTGGTGGGTGTGAACGGGTTCGAACCGCTGACCCTCGCCTTGTAAGGGCGATGCTCTCCCAACTGAGCTACACACCCAGAACGCTAAATTTAACGTCTTCCGACCCCTTTATTCCGCTTAAAAACACTTCTAAGCTTCGTAAAAGTGACGCGCATTGTATAGTTTTTCTTAATGAAGTCAAACATTTAGCTCAGTCTCAGATGAAAATAACTAGCGCACCAAAAACAGCACCATATCTGGCCAATAGGTGATCAGCAGGACCACAAACATCAGTACAAACATCATTGGAATAGTGGCTCGATAGAGTTCTGTAATGGAGCGTTTAAAACGATAACTGGCAATAAAGAGGTTCATTCCGACCGGCGGCGTAAAGTATCCTATCTGCATATTGGCTACGAAGATGATGCCCAAATGAATCGGGTCGATGCCATATTCTAAGGCCACCGGCAGGATCAGCGGCACAATGATAATTAACGCCGCAAAGATGTCCAAAATAGCGCCTAAGAGCAGCAAGCCAACGTTCAGGCACAACAAGAACGCCCAGCGGCTATCGATATTGGCTTGGATCCATTCAAATACCTTGGCGGGCATCTCCAAGTCGACCAGCAGATTGGTAAAGGCTAAAGCCACTCCAAGGATAAGTAGGATACCGCCGACCATTTTCATGGCCTCGGTGGCAATGCGCGGCAAGGCCGACAGTGAGACGTCCTTATAGATGAAGACCTCAACGATAAATACATAGAGCGCAGTGATTGCCGCGATGTCGGAGATCACCAGCCAACCCGACAGTAGGCCGCCAACAACGATAAAGGGAATACCAAGCTCCCACTTTGAATGGTTCGCTTCCTTAAGTACTGTGCGCCAATTGAAGGGAATCAGCGGTATGACCTGGTGCCGCTGACTCCACAAGCCGTAACCCCATAAGGATAAAATCATGATCAATGCCGGAATCAATCCGGCTAAAAAGAGGTCCTGTATATTTACATCGGCAACATTCATTTGCTGGGCGACAATACCGTAGAGTATCAAGGGTATGGCCGGCGGCAACAGCAGACCCATACTGCCAGAGGTGGTTACCAGGCCGATGGCGAATTTATCGGTGTAACCGGCCTGTTTTAGAGCGGGTACCAGCAATGCTCCCAAGGCCACAATGGTGACACCGGATCCGCCTGTTAGCATGGTAAAGAAGGCGCAGGCCAGCAGGGATATCAACACCATGCCGCCAGGGAGCCAGCCTAAAGCAGCTTCAGACAAGCGCACCAGGCGATCAGCCGTCTTACTCTCACTGAGCATGTAACCGGCAAAGGTAAAGAGGGGTAACGCCATCAACAGAGTATTTTCAGTCAAGCGATAGAGTTCGATGGGCAAAACCATCAAATCAATACCCGAACTCCAAAAACCCAGTGCGGCGCCGCCCAAGATAATGGTGAAAAGCGGCGCGCCTATTAGCGCGGCGGTCATAATTAGAGCAGATAATGCAGCACTCATGATGGATCAACCTGTTTCGGTGCAATGGTCGCAAAGGCAAAGCGCAGCGTCATGACTAAGAAGCCAATCGGCATAATGAGTTCAAAGGGCCAGGCGGGAAGGTCTGAAAAGGTGGGCATCTGATCTATCATTTCATAATAGACGAAACGACCGGAATGAAAGGCCATTAGGCCGCAGACTAGCGCTGCAAAGAGCGAGGTTGCTCGCACTAACAGCATCAGGCCTGCACCGGAGGTATAGTGCCTGAGGACATCGATGGAGATATGTTCCTGTTCGCGGGTCGCGACCATAGCACCCAGTATGGCCAGCCAGAGCACCAATAGCCGGTTGAGCGGATCAATCCAGAACAGGCTGGTGTCAAACAGGTTGCGCAGTACTATTTGCAGCACGGCAAAACCAATCATCGACAATAATACCGCAACCAGAGCCATGCGCTCGGTCAAGGCCCAAACATCCGCTATTTTTTTTATCAAACCAACCTCTATTTCCGTCTGCTAGACGGTCTTATGGATTTCGGATCCGATCTAGTACAACCACTATCCGATCATAGAGGTCCTGTTCAATTTCACCAGACTCAATCAGCTTTTCGGTGGCCTGCGCGGCCTCCTCTTCAAGCGCGGTGCGCACGGCTGGGGGCAGCTGGACAATATTGATGCCGAGCGATTCCAGGGCACTGAAAGCCTGAAGATTGTCACTGCGCGCCATACTATCGAGTAGTTTACTGGAAGCGGTCAGTTGTTCAGCCAAGATCTGTTGATCCGGCTCGCTCAGCCGCTGGACGGCTTTTTCAGCCAAGGCGATCACACCATAGGTATACATAAAGGGTGCATCGGTTAGATATTGGGTGCGGGTGTACCACTGCAAGGTGATGGCACCGACAGGCGGCGTCACAATCGCATCGATGGCGCCGGTCTGCAAAGCCGTCAGAACATCGCCAATATTCAACACTATTGGGCTGATACCGAAGGCCCGGGCGATTTTCTCAGAAAAGGGATCGTTGGCCGGCAACCAGAGCTTTTGGCTTTTCAGGGTCTCCATGTCGGTCGCCGGAACGGCGGTCATGGCGTAAGCAAAGCCGCCTTCAATCAGGCCATAGGTATGCCAGCCACTATCAATAAAGCCCTGATTCAAGACCGAGTCGAACTCGGCCCGGACGGCGTCAACCTCATCAAAGTCACGAAACAACAGCGGCGCATTCAGAGCCTGGGAGTTTTTATAGGAGTCGGCTAAGGCGCCGCTGTGGATAAAGGTGCCGTGTAACTGGCCAATGCGTATCTTGCGCTGCACGGCCGTGCCATCGCCCATAACCCCGCCCGGATAGAATTTGAACGTCACTCGACCCTCGGTTTTCGCTTCAATGCGCTCACCAACCGCACGTAATTCGTTCAAAACAGCGTTACCGTCTGGATATTCGGTCGAAATTTTAAACACCTTGGCCTGCAAACCAGAGCAAAACAACAGGGCCATAGCCAATAAAATGGATAATCTGGTCATAAAAACCTCTATTAAAAATAATCGTTCGATGATTCAAGCAGCTGCCGTGCCTGCTGCTGGGCAAAAACATTCTGCAAGGTATAACCCTCAACATAAGGGTCGAGGCTTAACGCCTGCTGAAGCATCCTGTCGTGGAGTTCCTGATCAAACATCAGCCGAGCAAAATTGGCTGCGTAGTAGACATGAATAATCAGGTTTTCATTGTTGCCTGCGGTCAAGGCGGCTTCGAAATAGGCCTGGGCGATATCCGGCTTACCCCCTAAGCTGGGCGGTAAAATGCTGCCCATTACGCCCAAATAGAGCAAGGCGGTGCCCTTTTCGTAGCCGGGCTCGATGCTCACTACCTGCTTCAATACCGACTCTGCCAGACCCAGCTGGGCGATCACCAGCCAGTCGTCCGAATTGGCTTCAATATAACTGGCCCAACTGGTACCCAAGGCATACAAATACGGCAAATCCTTTGTATCCTGCCATTGCGCCAGGTGAACTGCAAAGTCCTCGCGCGCTTCGGTCTGCAGCTCACAGGCGGTCTTATCGTGCAGGCAAAATGCCGTCAGCGCGTGGTTCAGCGCTTTTTCAGACATGCGCTTTTTTCGCAGCTTTTGATCTTCCGGCACAAAAACCCCGGCATAGGCGCCATTGAGTGACGCGGCAGTCAGATGTAGGCTTTCACTCTTCGGATAGGTCGCGGATAGGGCGTCGATCATCAGCAAATAGGCCGGCAAGCCGTCATTTACAGTGACTAGATCATCGCTGTTCAAGATGGCACTGGACAGGTTGGCTGGCAGCCGAGTAGTCGCACAGGCCGACAAACTCAGCACCGTTGCCACCAGTATTAATGTCTTCATCATAGGCCTTACTCTAAAAGTCAGGTTAAAAAGTTGCCGCATTATAAACAAAACCAGCGCTTCAAAGCTGTCAACTTACACTCCTGGTTAAACTTTTACGTATGTCGCGCTTCTCTGAGACGGGATACTTATGAAATTCGCGCCAGAACCGAGTTAGGCTAAAGCCATCCAAGACCTGACGGCTATAACCCTCCTTGCGCGCTTTTTGTGCGTCATAACCCTGATATTGCAGTTTCTGCAGGCAAGCATGGCAGACTCCACTGCCACCCGCCAGGGCAGCCAAGGACGTAGCTATATGCAGGGGTTCACTGATTGGCAACTCGGCACATTCCGCCAGATGGTAACGGCGGCCATCTGCGATCAACACCCTAGAATTCTTATATACCAGGGTAAAATCCAACAACGCCCTCAGGTCGGATTGAGCCACCCACAGACCCTGCTGATCTAGGTCGGAACGTTCAACCCCGGTCAGATGCAAGGTCGGGTCAAACAGCTCGAAAAATCCCAGCCGGTCAGTGCCCATGCGTGCGCGTAAGCTGTTAAAGGGGTCGAATTCAGTGAAATCGGGTAGGGACATAGGGCTACTGGTAACTCTCTAGAATGGCGGCTATACGACTCTCGGCATCGGTCCGCAGACGGAACTCTACCCGCCTGGAGCGCTCTCTGTCCTCCTCGCCATCCACACCCTGTATCGGCTTAGAGGATGATAGGCCATTAGCAGTCATATGGGCTTTCAACCATATTTTTTCCTGCTGAACTTCGGGCAGTAAGAGCAGATAATCCAAGGTTGAACGCGTGCGCTCCTGACTCAAACCCATATTTAGACTATAGGCGGCATCCTCCGCCTGACCGAGCCAGCCGCTGGAGGTATGGCCCTCGATGCGCACCTCGGCAATATCATCGCGATATTTAGGCGAGGCGATTATACCTAGGTAACGCGGGAAAAAGTCTTGCAGTATGTCCTCAAAGCCCGCCTTGAGTTTATTCTCGCCCTTATCAAAAATAAGTTCAGGCCGTCCAAAGCGAATACTTAAATCGGGATTAATCTCAGCGCCCCATTCTTCCAGATTGGGCGCGAATTCGACCAGCAGGTCTTGGTACAGCTGGGTCCGTAGCCGATCGTAGAGCACCGCCACGTCCCGAACCTTATTGCGCTCACGCTCAGCATTGACCATAAACACAATGGCAATCAGCAGAAACACCATCATCAGACCGGCCATTAGATCACTGACCGAGACCCAATGCTCCTCCTGCTCAATATGCTCCTCATGGTTCCTCATTTTTTAATTTCTACCGCCTTCAGCAATTCCTGCAGTCGATCGGTCAGCGGCATGTAATCATTGACGAATTTTTCGGACAGGGCCGTGAGCTGATAACCAAAGGTCGTCAAGGCCTTTTTAAGTTCCGCCTCCATGCCCTTTTCCAAGGTGGCCAGTTGCTGATTGTTTTGCTCCAGCAAGCCGGTCAATTGGGCACCCATGGCGTTCTGCGAGCGCTCCGTCCCATCTAACAACAGCTGACTGACCCGCTCACTGGTATCGCGTATGCCGCTTGCGGTCTGCTCCAACAACTCTTTCATTTGACCGGACTGCGCCTCAACGACCTCATGCAGGCCCGTTGTTAACATCATAATTCGACTTTCTAGCTGTGGTAGACCCTGTTGCGCATCAACGATCATCGAGGTGAAGGTGGTCAGGTACTCACGCAGATTCTGACTCTGACTTTGCAGAGCATTGAGTAGGGTTTCCATGTCCGATGCCACAGAGGTAAAGGACTGAGTCTGGGTAATAAGCTTTTCAAAGGCCTCGGCCGCAATGGTGGTTGATTTGGCGCTACGCTCATTGGCGGACATTAGGTCCTCCAACTGGCCTTTGTAGTTATTTTGCCAGAGCATCATCTGCCCAACAGCTTCATTGAGCTTCTTGAAATTGTCGCCATACTGCTCTTCGATACGCGTATTAAATTCACGCATGACGTGACTAATGGCCTCTTCCAACGCAAGGCGATTGGCCTCGGTCATCTGGCTTTGGTAATGGCTCAGCGTTTCGATAAGCTCCCGGTGCTGCTCAGCCTGGGTTTGGGCCTGCTGATCGCGCCACGCCAACCAGTTACCGCTACCTTCCTGGCTGACAGAGTTGGCGATCCGTTCCAGGTGCCAAGCCAGATCGTCCATGGTTGCAGTTAATTTCGATTCTCGGTGCGAGCGCACCCGCATACTGGCAACCGCGTAGCGAAACTTTATCGACAGGGCACCCAACAGACCGGCAATCGATGTCCAGAAGGCGGTTTTCAATCCTTCCAGCAACTGCGGCACGCTGTCTTCTATAGAGTTGGTATCGAATTCATTTAAACCCAAGGCAACCCCGAGGAAGGTACCAAAAATACCCATACTGGTGAGAATACTGGGGGAATAGTTGGCGGTATGGGCCGAATAGACTGGACCATGAAAGTAGATCAACAATAACCCAATAGCGGCCATTATGACCCAGGTTAGGGTTGAAAAAGATTGCAGCAGTTCCATGAATTGGCCCAATGATAAGTCGATAGCGCGCCAGTATGCCATTGTGCGCGGCTAGGGTAAAAGAGTTGCGAATTGAAACCGGGAATTAGCGGGAACAGGAGCGAGCAAAAGCGGCCTGCCTGGATAAGGGCACGTTTACCGACGGCAATAAACGTACCCATAGCGTTAGTGAACCTAAGCGATCCCGCCGCTGCTAGCCAAAATAGGACAGCATGACGCCGGCGGCCACTGCCGAGCCGATCACGCCGGCAACATTGGGACCCATAGCATGCATCAGCAGGAAGTTCTGATTGTTTGCCTCAAGCCCGACCTTATTGGACACCCGGGCCGCCATCGGCACGGCCGAGACACCGGCTGAACCGATCAGTGGATTGATGGGCACCTTGATAAAGACGTTCATCAACTTGGCCATCATGATGCCGGTAGCGGTACCGACACAGAAGGCCACCAGGCCTAAGGCCAGAATACCCATGGTTTCATAATTCAGAAACGCTTCGGCACTCATTTTAGAACCGACGGCCAGGCCCAGCATGATGGTCACTATATTCATTAGGGCATTTTGTGCGGTATCGCTGAGCCGATCGACCACAGTACTCTCTTTCATCAGATTGCCCAGGCAGAACATGCCCAACAGTGGCGCGGCGGACGGCAGGAACATGGCCACGAGAAACAATACTACCAAGGGAAACACAATTCTTTCCCGCTTGGTGACGACGCGCAGCTGATTCATCTTGATTTTACGTTCTTTTTCGGTCGTTAACAGCTTCATGATCGGCGGCTGAATCAGGGGTACCAGAGCCATATAGCTGTAGGCCGCAACGGCGATGGCACCCAGTAAGTCCGGAGCCAGACGACTTGCGACGAAAATCGAGGTCGGTCCGTCTGCGCCACCAATAATGCCGATTGCGGCGGCATCCTGCAGCGAGAAATCAACCCAACCCATCGAGGTCATCCAGGTCGCGCCAATAATGGTGCCGAAGATGCCAAATTGCGCAGCCGCGCCCAAGAGCAGTGTTTTTGGATTCGCCAGCATCGGACCAAAGTCGGTCATCGCGCCGACACCCATAAAGATCAGCAATGGAAACACACCGGTGTGAATACCCACTTCGGAGATATAGTGCAACAGCCCTTCATCGCCCCCCATCTCGGCACCGGGGATATTGACCAATAGAGTGCCAAACCCAATCGGCAGCAAGAGCAGTGGTTCAAAGCGTTTGGCAATGGCCAGATAAATTAGCACCACGCCCACTATCATCATCACCAGCTGGCCCAATGTCAGATTGGCCAAGCCTGAATCCAGGAGTAATTGTTGAAATTTTTCCATTCCGGGCGACTCCTTAAAGTGTAATCAAGATATCGCCAACAGAAACCGAATCACCATCTTTGATGGCAATACTACTGACAGTTCCCGCCTGAGGTGAACTTACCTCCGTCTCCATCTTCATCGCTTCCAAAATAATGACGACCTGCCCTTCTTCCACGACATCCCCTGGCTTGACCAACACCTTGAAAATATTGCCCGCCAAGGGTGCCGGTATTTCCAAACCGCTCGCAGCGGTTGGTGTCGATACGGCTTTGACATCACCGCCTTCGGTCACATCGGTGACATAGGTTTTGCCGTTGATCGTCACCGCTACCGAGCCTGCTGGGTCGACCGAGGCAACATAGGACTTACCATTAACGGCCACGGTATAGACCGCCGCATCGGCGCTCTGAGGCTTACTCGGAGCGGCCAGAGTGGGTGCCGGTTCGAACATTTCCGGGTTGCCCCGATTTTGTAGAAACTTCAGACCGATCTGGGGGAAAAGCGCATAGGTGAGAACATCATCGAGCGGGTTTTCGGCCAGCGTAAAACCCTTCTCTTCGGCTAGAGCCAATAGCTCTGCGCTCAAGCGCTCAACTTCATTGTCGATTAAATCAGCCGGACGGCAGGTCACTGCGTCTTTACCCGCCAAGACCTTTTTCTGTAACTCGGCGTCAAAGGGCGCCGGGGCCGAGCCGTATTCACCTTTCAGGATGGCCTGGGTTTCTTTCGAAATGGACTTGTAGCGCTCACCGGTTAAGACATTCAAAACGGCCTGAGTGCCGACGATTTGCGATGTCGGTGTCACCAGTGGAATATAACCTAGGTCTTTGCGAATCCGCGGGATTTCGGCCAGGACCTCGTCGAACCGGTCTGCTGCGCCCTGCTCTCTCAGCTGGCCTTCCATGTTGGTCAACATACCACCGGGCACCTGGGCAATCAGAATGCGTGAATCGACACCGCGCAACTGGCCTTCGAACGGCGCGTATTTTTTACGCACCTCACGAAAATAGGCGGCAATCTCTTCCAGTAGGGTGATGTCCAAACCCGGGTCCCGATCGGTACCCTGCAGGGCGGCTACCAGTGACTCGGTAGGTGAATGACCGTAGGTCATCGACATCGATGAAATGGCGGTATCGATATGGTCGATGCCCGCCTCGATGGCCTTGAGCAGGGTCATGGATGACAGTCCGGAAGTCGCGTGACAATGCAAGGCAACGGGAATATCCAGACTGGCCTTTAATTTGGTCACCAGCTCAAAGGCATCATAGGGCGTCAAGATACCGGACATGTCTTTGATGGCGATCGAATCGGCGCCCATGTCCTCGATTTGCTTGGCCAATGACAGCCAATTTTCAGTGCGGTGCACTGGGCTGGTGGTGTAGGAGATAGTGCCCTGGGCATGCGCGCCCTGCTTGGTGACAGCCGCCATGGCGCGTTGCAAGTTGCGCGGGTCGTTCATGGCATCAAATACCCGAAACACATCAACGCCATTCTTTACCGCTCGTTCAACAAAGGAATCGACCACATCATCGGCGTAATGGCGATAACCCAGCAGATTTTGTCCGCGCAAGAGCATTTGCTGAGGCGTCTTTGGCATGGCTTTCTTGAGTTCGCGAATACGATCCCAAGGGTCTTCACCGAGAAAACGGATGCAGGAGTCAAAGGTGGCTCCACCCCAGGTTTCCAATGACCAATAACCCACCTGATCCAGTTTTTCACAAATAGGCAACATATCGTCGATGCGTAATCGGGTTGCGAAAAGCGACTGATGAGCGTCTCGTAAGACCACATCCGTTATTTTTACAGGGTTCTTTTTAGTAGTCATCGAATCTCACCTTTCGGAATCTTATAGTAGGTCAAAACGGCTAGTGTTTTTTAACGTTTATGCACCAACGACACGGCCGCAGCTACTGCGGCAATTTCGCTTAAGTCGTTATTATTGGCCCGTTTGGCTGCGGCTTGAGAGCTCTCCAGCTCATTCGTCCCAGGCATGCGCAAAATGATTTGCGACATGGCCATGGTCGCCAGTACCAAAAGTGCGAGAAAGACGAAGACAGTGCCCATCCCCATTACCATGAGGTCTAGACTGTCCCACATAAGTTCAGACATAAGGATTAGTCCTTGTAAGACTTAGAAAACCAGCAATAGATTCATACTTTTATAGTTATATTCGAGCGGATGCGCGACAACTAAAGCGCTGCTAGAGTACCTTAAAGGTATGAAACCACGCAATAACTGGAAGTTCAGCAATTTTTGCAATGATACATTACTGGCCCATTGACCCAGCTCATCTGCTTAGTGAACCGACCCTTTATCAGCTCGCAGCCATACTCAAGCTCGGCGCCAGCCCACTGCTCGCCTTAAGGGCTCATTTACCCTATTATGCGGGCTTTTTTAAGGCAACCCTATTCAGATGAAAATTTACCTGGCGCCGATGGAAGGCTTAGCAGACTTTTATCTACGCAAACTCATAGCCAAAACCGGCGGTTACGATCTGGTTGTCACCGAGTTCCTCAGGGTCGTAGACCAACTGCTACCGGTGCACGTGTTTTATCGCAACGCGCCAGAATTGCACAATAAGGGTCGGACCGACGATAGCACCCCGGTGCGCCTGCAGTTACTGGGCAATCAACCCGAGGCGCTAGCCCTCAATGCCTTGCGCGCGATTGAATTGGGTTCACAGGGTATCGACCTGAACTTCGGCTGCCCGAGCAAGACGGTCAACAAGAGCAAAGGCGGCGCTGTACTGCTAAACGAACCCGAGACCCTCTACCAGGTCGTCAAGGCGGTCAAAAACGTTGTCCCGGCCGGTCACATAACCTCGGCCAAGATGCGCCTGGGGTTTAATGACAACAACCTGATGGTTGAATGCGCGGATGCCATCGTACAGGCCGGCGCGGATGAACTGACCATACACGCCCGCACCAAAGCCCAAGGCTATGTCCCGCCAGCCTTTTGGCACCTGGTTGGGGAGTTTCGTGCACGCATTCCGATACCGGTCATCATCAATGGTGAAATATGGAACAACGCCGATGCTCACCGTGCGCTGGTCGAGAGCAAGTGCGATCACCTAATGCTCGGTCGCGGCGCTATTCGGCAGCCCTGGCTGGCAAAGCAAATCAAAGACAATAAAAATGATATCGAAAGCTGGCCGATGATGCTGTTATTGGTGCGTGAATTCTGGGCTTTGGTTAGGCTGCAGATGAGCGAGAAGTATTGTGCTGGACGACTGAAGCAGTGGTTACACTACCTAAAGGAAATCTATCCGGAAGCCAATGTGCTCTTTATCGACATACGTCGACTGACGGATATACAAGCGATAACAACACGGATCGAGAAGGAATTAAACGGTTAGAACGGGATTGTGTATTAACAAAGAATTGGTGCGCCCGGCACGATTCGAACGTGCGACCCCTTAGTTCGTAGCCAAGTACTCTATCCAGCTGAGCTACGGGCGCAAAAACCAGTACTGATAAATAATTAGGCTTCGAGATTCCCCGTACCAGGTGAAATCTGCGAGAAATGGTGCGCCCGGCACGATTCGAACGTGCGACCCCTTAGTTCGTAGCCAAGTACTCTATCCAGCTGAGCTACGGGCGCTTACTTCTAAAACCTAAAGTTGGCGGAGAGAGAGGGATTCGAACCCTCGAAGAGCTTTCGCCCTTACGCCCTTAGCAGGGGCGCGCCTTCAGCCACTCGGCCATCTCTCCTAAGCAACGGCGCGCATGTTACCATGTTTTATTGAAATAGAAAGAAAAACTTCAATAAAATTAATACATTAGCGACTTAACTCAGTCTAACCCCAAGCCCCAAACACACCCTAGAATCACTCTTCAGGTTGGTCAGGAACGCCTAGTTCGCGCTGTATGCGCTGATAAATCTCTTCGCGGTGCACGGCAACGTCTTTCGGTGCGTTAACGCCGATACGGACCTGGTTGCCCTTAACACCCAGAACCGTTACGGTGACTTCATCACCAATCATCAGGGTTTCACCCACACGACGAGTTAAAATTAACATGCAAATCCTCCTACGTATTTACTGGAACATTCCTGCTTTCCAGTTGCTCGGACTCTGCCGAGCAAAAGTTCAACAATCATGGTTAGTATTGACTACTATTAAAAAAAATAAAGCCTTATTGGCGAATTAAGCAAAATAAGTATCGAACGCCTAGCTATTAAGTATCTATAGTCTACAGGCTCTTTTAATTCAGTGCTTAAAAACCACTGGGCCAACCAATAACCTATTCTATATCTTTTTCAGTATCCAAATCGAATGCTGTGTGCAATGCGCGCACCGCAAGTTCCAAATATTTTTCCTCTATGACCACCGAGACCTTTATTTCGGAGGTCGAAATCATCAAGATATTGATATTTTCGGCGGCCAGCGCATCGAACATCCTGCTGGCGACACCGGCATGGGAGCGCATTCCGACCCCCACTATCGACACCTTAGCGATCGCATCATTGCCACGCACGGCCTGTGCGCCCAAATCGACCGCTACGGATTCCAGCACCTGGGTCACCCTATGATAATCGCTCCGATTGACCGTGAAGGTAAAGTCGGTGGTCTTATCCTCAGCGACGTTTTGTACGATCATATCGACTTCAATATTCGCTGCACTGACCGGACCGAGAATCCGGCTTGCCGCGCCGGGAATATCCGGCACGCCTACCAAGGTTAACTTAGCTTCATCGCGATTAAACGCGATACCCGAAATTACCGGCTGCTCCATTTTTTGATCACCCTCAAATGTAATGAGAGTACCCTCGCCTTCGACAAAGCTCGACAGAACACGCAGGGGCACCCGATATTTACCGGCAAACTCGACAGCGCGAATCTGCAGAACCTTAGAGCCTAAACTGGCCATTTCCAACATTTCTTCAAAGGTTATCTTACTTAACCGACGAGCCTGGGTCACAACTCTAGGGTCGGTGGTGTAGACCCCATCAACATCGGTGTATATCTGACATTCATCGGCTTGCAAGGCCGCCGCTATCGCCACAGCAGAGGTGTCAGAACCGCCCCGACCTAAGGTCGTCATGTTGCCCTGCTCGTCCACACCCTGAAAGCCGGCCACAACTACTACTCGGCCCAGCTTCAGGTCATCCTGTACCGTCTTAACATCTATATCTTTAATCCGCGCCTTGGTATGAGCACTGTCGGTCAAGATTTTGATTTGATCACCGGTATAGGACTTGGCGTCACAGCCTATTTCTTGTAGGGCAATCGCCAACAGGGCAATGGTCACCTGCTCCCCAGTGGAGACCAGAACATCGATCTCGCGCGGGGACGCCTGGCGCGAAATACCCTGCGCTAACGCCAATAGGCGATTTGTTTCACCACTCATGGCCGACACAACCGCGACTATGTCATGTCCTTGAGCGCGAAATCCTCTGATTTTTTCGGCCACGGCCTGAATCCGCTCGACTGAACCGACGGAGGTGCCACCAAACTTCTGTACATAAAGTGCCATAGTAAATCCTCCCGTGCCTAGGCACCGAGCTTGTTGCGGACCCAAGGCTCAGCCTGGTCCAAGGCGGCCTGAAGCTTCGCCACATCGCCACCACCGGCCATTGCCAGGTCAGGCTTACCACCGCCTTTAGCGCCCATGAGCGCACCGAGCTCGCGCACCAGGTCACCCGCCTTGACGCGGCCGACCAGATCCTTGGTCACGCCAGCGGCCAATTGCACCTTGTCACCGTTTACCGCAGCGATCACGATGATCGCACTGCCCAGAGAAGATTTGAGCTCATCCATGGTGGTGCGCAATGCGTTGGCATCGATGCCTTGCATCTGCACGGCCAGCACCTTGACCCCGTTAACATCGACCGCCTTGACGCTCAGATCCCCGGCAATGGCTGCGGCTTGCTTAGCCGACAGGCGTTGGATATCTTTTTCTAACTCTTTAATTTGTGCCAATGACAGCTGTGCTTTATCCGTCAACTGGTCCGCTGCACACTTGTAAACCTGCTGTAATTCAATAACCATATCGTCTTGCTGATACAGCGCAGCCAACGCATAGGGGCCTACCACTGCCTCTATTCGGCGCACACCGGCCGCAATGCCGCTTTCAGACAGGATGCGAAACAAGCCTATATCGCCCGTACGTTCGACGTGTGTACCACCGCACAGCTCCTTGGAAAAGCCCGTCTCACCCATGGACAGAACCCGGACTTGGTCAGCATATTTCTCACCGAACAACGCCATGGCGCCCGATTCACGTGCTGTATCGATATCGGTCAACTCAGTCAACACCGCAGTATTGGCCATAATCTGTTGGTTCACCAACTGCTCAATGGCGCGCAATTGTGCCCGAGTTAGACTCTCCAAATTAGAGAAATCAAAACGCAACTTGTCAAAGGTGACCAGCGAACCGCGTTGTTGAACGTGCTCACCGAGCAATTGCCGCAGTGCGGCGTGCATCAGGTGGGTCGCGCTGTGATGGCGCGCGATATTGTGCCGCTCTTCGCGCACGACCTGGGCGGTCACTCGATCGCCGACCCGGATCGAACCCTGCTCAAGCACGACCTGGTGCAGGTGATGGCCCTGCAACTTATTACAGGCGATCACCTGGATCTGCGTTTCTGGTGCCGTTAATTGGCCGCGGTCTCCGGCTTGGCCACCGGATTCAGCATAGAAAGGTGTGCTATCGAGCACTACCATGCCAGCCTCGCCCTCGGCTAAGGACGTCACATCGACCCCATCGCGTAATAATTTAATGACACAGCCGTCGCCGATCAAGGATTCATAACCTAAAAAGTCGGTTTGTCCGTCTAGATTGAGATCTATATCACGATCAAGCTTAAACTTATTGGCCGACTTGGCGCGAATACGTTGCTCTGCCATCAGTTGTTCGAAACCGGCCATATCCACGCTGAGGTTTTTTTCGCGCGCCACATCGGCCGTTAGATCGGCGGGAAAGCCAAAGGTGTCGTATAGCTTGAAGACCAGCTCGCCGGGTATTTCGGTAGCGTTCAGCTCGGCAATGCCGGACTCTAGGATGGCCATGCCATTGTCCAAGGTCCGGGCAAATTGCTCTTCTTCATTGCGGATCACTTGCTTGACCTGATCGGCCTGCTTGCCTAACTCGGGGTATGCTTCACCCATCTCTGCGACCAGGCTGTCGACCAGACGATACATAAACAATTCATCACAACCAATTTTGTAGGCGTGGCGGATGGCGCGACGGATAATGCGCCGCAACACATAACCTCGACCTTCATTGGACGGATTGATACCATCGACAATCAAGAAGGCAGACGAGCGCAGATGATCGGCAATAACCCGCAGCGATCGATTTTCAACGTCGGTGCAGCCGGTGACCGCCATGGCCGCCTTAATCAGGCTTTGAAACAGATCGATCTCATAGTTGCTGTGGACGTTTTGCAATACCGCTGCGAGCCGTTCCAAGCCCATACCGGTATCGACTGAGGGCTTCGGTAACAGTACTCGACTGCCATCGGCGAGCGTATCGTACTGCATAAATACCAGGTTCCAGATCTCTATATAGCGATCCAGGTCGTCGTCGGGACTGCCCGGAGGGCCGCCCGGCACGTCGGCACCGTGGTCATAAAAAATTTCCGAACAGGGACCGCAGGGACCGGTATCGCCCATCATCCAGAAATTATCCTTATCGCCTAATCGAGACAGGCGATTGGGATCGATGCCAATCTCATTGATCCAGATATCCGCCGCTTCATCATCGTCTTTATAGACAGTGACCCAGAGCTTGTCCTTAGACAGCCCCAACTCGCCAGTTAAGAAACCCCAGGCAAATTGAATCGCCTCCCGCTTAAAATAATCGCCAAAACTGAAGTTGCCCAACATCTCAAAGAAAGTATGGTGGCGCGCAGTATAGCCAACGTTTTCCAGATCGTTGTGCTTGCCACCGGCGCGGACACAGCGCTGAGCAGTGGTGGCACGCACATAGTCGCGCCGGTCGGTGCCGAGGAAAACGTCCTTAAACTGGACCATGCCGGCATTGGTGAACAGCAGGGTGGGGTCATCGCCCGGAACCAAGGAACCTGCAGGCACAATACGGTGGCCATTTTGGGCATAATAATCTAAAAATCGGCGGCGAATTTCGGAGGTTTTCATTAGGAAATACAGTCTCTATAGAGGATTCATCGACAAGGCCGCCAATAGTACACATAAGATCTGCATGAGGAAATACCGACAGCCGACAGTCTGACGGAATCTCAGTCGTCAAAGGAAGAATTAGTCGCATGACCCAGCCTGAGCTCAGTCAACGCATAGTGAATGGAGTCTGCTGCATAGCCGCGATAGCCCAAAAACCGATAGGCTTTCGGCCGCTGTTCATCGGCAATGCCATTGGAGAACTTGCGCCGGGCACAACTCAGGGCCTGCTCAAACCAATCGATATCCCGTTCAATCAAAGCCGTCTCAATAAGCTGTTCGACACCCTTTGCCCGCGCTTCGTAACGAATGCGGATTGGACCGCGCATCCTATTGACCTGCATCGTCAGCCATAGTTCAACAAATCGCGCATCGCTCTGTAAATCCCGAGCCACCAAGCGGTCGAGCACCGCTTCAATGTCGTCACCTTCCTCGGGGAAGCGGGTGAGCAATTTGTGCCCTAATTCGAACCGGGAATGTTCGCGCCGAGACAAGATATTTAAGGCCGTGTTCCAGATAGACAAGCGTTCAACCCCAACAATTAACAGTCATCCAGCAGCCGTTGCGACCGCTGGATGACTAAAAAGCCCTAAGCTTCCTTGACGTCCTCGGCCTTATCAACAGCAATATCGACCTCAGCCGTCGCAGTCGATGCCTTGGCGGCGACCTTATCCTTAGCCTTCACGTCTTTAGCCTTGGCTTCTTTAGGCGCCTTAGCTGTGCTTTTGGGTTCATCTTTGTCCTTGCTCAGATATTCCAGACGCACCGCGGCTTCGATCTCCTGGGCTATTTCGGGATTATCCGTTAAAAATCGAGCCGCATTGGCCTTGCCTTGACCAATCTTATTGCCGGCATAGGCATACCAGGCTCCGGATTTTTCCACTAGGCCGATCTTCACACCCAGATCGATGACCTCACCCATGTGGTAAATACCCTTGCCGTACATGATTTGAAAATCTGCTTGCTTGAACGGCGGGGCGACCTTGTTTTTGACGACCTTGACCCGAGTCTCGGAACCAATAACCTCATCACCGTCTTTAATAGTGCCGGTACGACGAATATCGAGCCGCACGGAGGCGTAAAACTTCAGTGCATTACCACCGGTGGTGGTCTCTGGGTTACCAAACATCACACCGATCTTCATCCGAATCTGATTGATAAAGATCACCAGACAGTTTGCCGTTTTGATATTGCCGGTAATTTTACGCAAGGCCTGTGACATCAGCCGGGCTTGCAAGCCCATGTGATGGTCGCCCATCTCACCTTCGATTTCTGCCTTGGGTACTAGGGCCGCAACGGAGTCGATCACGATTACGTCGATGGCATTGGAGCGCACCAGCATATCGGCGATTTCTAAGGCCTGCTCACCGGTGTCCGGCTGCGAGACCAACAGATCATCGACCTGAACACCCAACTTGCCAGCATACTGAACATCGAGCGCGTGTTCGGCGTCGATAAAGGCACAGGTACCGCCGGCCTTTTGGGCTTCGGCGATGACCTGCAAGGTCAGGGTGGTTTTGCCCGACGACTCAGGACCATACACTTCAACCACACGCCCCTTAGGAAGACCGCCTATGCCCAACGCTATATCGAGGCCCAATGAACCTGTCGAAATGGCCGGGATATCGACAATTTCCTGATCCCCCATGCGCATAACGGATCCCTTACCGAATTGACGTTCAATCTGGCTTAAGGCGGCGGCTAATGCTTTTTCTTTATTGGTATCCATGAGTCTCTTCCAAAAAATAGATGCTGTATGTATAAACAGTATTTTTACAGGTTTAGCCCTACGCTGACAAGTGAAAATTTCACTTATTTAACAATAGAATTAATTTTTTAATCGCTCGGTCGATCGCCTGCTGGCGAATTTCGTGCCGCGACCCTATGAATAGCTGGTGCTCAGCCCAGATCCGGTCACCCTGAGCCCAGGCTAACCAAACGGTGCCCACCGGCTTCTCTGGCGATCCCCCGTCCGGCCCGGCGATGCCACTGAGCGCGATACACCAGTCTGAGTCACAGTACTGCAGGCCCCGCTGGGCCATCGCGCTGACGACGGGTTCACTAACGGCGCCATGTTCGCTCAAGAGGCGTGGGTCAACGCCCAATTTCATCTTCATGGCGTTGCTATAGGTGACCACACTGCCGAGAAACCAGGCCGAACTGCCCGGTAATTCGGTGCAATAGGCCGCCAGGCCGCCGCCGGTACAGGACTCGACGCTACTGAGGGTGTGCTTGCGGTGTAACAATATTTGCGCCAGTTGGTCTATCAAGGTCGTACCTCCAAGGCGTGAAAATGTTAGCGCCAAAGCTAACGATAAAAACTGCAATTTTGGTTAATAAGGGTCGGGCTCTGGTTCAGCCCAGCAGGTTGCTACTCGGCTCTGCGCCATCTCGACTGGGCATGCTGCATCAGCGCTTTTGGAACGCAATGATATGCAATTGTTTCAATTCCTTTTCGGCCTGGGCATAGAGAACCAGGGCGTCTAACTCAATTTCACGGCCTTTGATCAGGGTCACATTAGCGTCTGGGGCATCTATGACCAGGCAACGTGCGACACGCACGCTGGTATCGAACAGGGATTTGGCCATGGCATTGAGCTTCCTATTCGGCGTGGGCTGACGCAATAATGTTTTAGCCTCACCATACATGATCAGCAGCTGCTTCTTGTCAATATAGTTGGTCCAGGTGGCGTCCACCAGCCTATTGTTAAGCGCAGCGATGGCTTGGTTTTGGAATTCGGTATCTGTAGCTGTATCCATTGAACGTGTTCCCAGTTATCGATGACTTTGCCGGGTCAATGCCAGTCTCGGCGAAGACCGGCTTCGCACTTGCCGCGCAATTTTCGGCCCATATAATAGGGCTTGGGCCAGATTACTGCAATTGTCTCACCGCTACCCTGTTAGACCCTTGATGTTAGGGTCGTCGCCAGGAGAAGGTTAAACTCGGTCAATCGGCCGTGCGCATAGTGCCATCGCGGCAATGCCTTTGTTATACTTTTGCGTTACGCTTAGCGTGCTACCGAATCCCCAGCCGTCCGACGGCCCCCGGACAACGCTCTGCGTCAGCCAAGCGCGGTCCCGCCGCACCATTACTGCATCAATTAGGGCTCCTACTGCATGAAGAACCTCAAGTCACACGAACAACACACGCCTATGATGCAGCAATATCTGAGAATCAAGAAAGAACACCCCAACGATCTGATCTTTTATCGCATGGGCGATTTTTACGAACTGTTTTTTGATGACGCCAAGGATGCTGCTCGCCTGCTGGACATCACCCTGACCAAGCGGGGCCAAAGCGCGGGTGCGCCAATCCCAATGGCCGGCATTCCCTATCATGCGGCCGAAAACTATATTGCCCGGATTGTCCAGAGTGGCCGCACCGTGGCCATTTGTGAACAGATCGGCGATCCAGCCACCAGCAAGGGACCGGTTGAGCGTAAGGTCGTGCGCGTCCTAACGCCCGGCACCCTGACGGACGAAGCCTATCTCAGCGACCAGCAGGAAAACCTCCTCGCCGCCGTCATTCAATCGGGCGAACAATGGGGTCTGGCCGTGCTCGATATGGCCAGTGGTCGCTTCAACGTCCAGGAGTTGGCGAGCTCAGTCGACGCCTATGGCGAGTTGGAACGGCTGCGGCCGAGCGAATTGCTCTATCCAGAAGACACCCAAGCGCCGGAGCTGAATTATCAGCCGTCTATGAAACCCCAGTCCGGCTGGCTCTATGATCTCGACAGTGCCGTCGAGCGCTTGTGTCAACAATTGGCAACCCGTGATCTGTCCGGCTTTGGAGTCAGCGATATGGCCCTGGCCTTGCGTGCCGCCGGGTGTCTGCTGAACTATGCCCAAGAAACGCAACGCGGTGCGTTACCTCATATCCGCTCTCTGAGCCCGGAACACCATACCGACAGCGTCCTGATCGATGGCGCCAGCCGGCGCAATCTGGAAATTGATATCAATGTCCGTGGCGAGGCCGGCAACACCCTTTTTTCGCTGATGGACCAGTGCAGCACAGCCATGGGCAGCCGCTTGTTGCGGCGCTGGCTCAATCGTCCGTTACGCGATCAAGATCGCCTGCGCCTGCGCCAAGCGGCGATCCAAACCCTGCTGAGCGATTTTCGCTTTGAGCGCTTTGCCACCACATTGAAACCAATCGGCGATATCGAGCGGGTGCTGACCCGCATCGCACTCGGTTCGGCCCGGCCACGCGACCTGATCCGGCTGCGCGAGGCGCTGCATACCATCCCGACCCTGGTCGGCCAACTGGCAGAGTGCGATAGCCCCCTGTTGGCGGCGATTCAAACTAAGCTGGCGGCCGATCCACAATGGGCCATCGAACTGGACCGTGCTGTTAAGGAAAATCCACCGGCGGTGATGCGTGAGGGCGGGGTCATCGCCGACGGTTACGACGCCGAGCTGGATGAGTTGCGCGGGCTCGACAGCAATGCCGGCGATTATCTGCTCGCGCTGGAGCAGAGCGAAAAAGCGCAGACTGGGCTTTCCAGCCTCAAGGTTGGCTACAATCGAGTTCACGGCTACTACATCGAAATCAGTCGCAGCCAATCTGAAAAAGCCCCACTGTCTTATATCCGCCGACAAACCCTTAAAAACGCCGAACGTTTTATCACCCCGGAACTGAAAGCCTTCGAAGACAAGGCGCTGAGTGCCCGCAGCCGCGCCCTGACCCGGGAGAAATACCTCTATGAGGATCTGATTCAGCGCCTCGGAGCTGACTTGGCACCCTTGCAGAGCTTCTGCCTGGCCTTGGTAGAACTGGATGTACTGAACTGCCTGGCCCAATGTGCCGACCAATACAGCTGGACCCAACCCACCTTGAGTCAGGCGCCGCAAATCCAAATTATTGCCGGCCGGCACCCGGTGATCGAAGCACTGTTGTCGGGGCCCTTTGTGCCCAATGACACTCAACTCGACGGCGACCACAGCCTGCAAATCATTACCGGTCCCAATATGGGCGGTAAATCGACCTATATGCGCCAGGTCGCTTTGATCGCCCTGCTTGCTTACATCGGTAGCTATGTCCCGGCGGAGTCGGCGACCATTGGTGCGCTCGACCGGATCTATACCCGTATGGGCTCGTCCGATGACGTCGCCGGTGGGCGCTCAACCTTTATGGTCGAGATGACGGAAACGGCCAATATTTTGCACAATGCCACGCCGAACAGCCTGGTGATCATGGATGAGGTCGGTCGCGGCACCAGCACCTTCGATGGTTTATCACTGGCCTGGGCCGCGGCGGCCGAATTGGTCGGTCGGGTCAAGGCACTGACCCTGTTCGCCACCCACTATTTCGAAATGACCGCCATGGCTGACAACCAAACGGGGATCGCCAACGTGCATCTGGATGCGACCGAGCACGATGATCGTCTGGTGTTTTTGCATCGCGTCCAGCCCGGACCGGCATCGCAAAGCTATGGTATTCAGGTTGCGCGCTTGGCCGGTGTGCCGGAGCAGGTTATCCAGCATGCGCGCGGCAAGTTAGCCGAACTGGAAGCACTCAATATCAGCGCGGCCGGGCCGCTAACAACCGGCTTAGTCGCGACCAAGCCGGCCCAGGCCGACCTCTTCGCACGTGCCCAACACCCTATTGTGGATGCCCTAGCGTCATTGGATCTGGATAACATGAGTGCCAAACAGGCCTTAGACTGGCTCTATAGCAGCAAGAAACGAATATAGGATTAAAACCTTAACAGACGGACACTTATTCTATATGGCTATATGAATGATCCACATTAGCCTGAATAAGATCTTGAGCCCGGACCCATCCGTCATTAACATAGCCCCCTACCGATTTCCTCAGGAAGAGATAAGTTCATGGCCTTTATCGTTTTAGAAAACTGCATTAAATGTAAATATACCGACTGCGTTGAAGTATGCCCGGTCGACTGCTTTTACGAAGGCCCCAACTTTCTAGTAATTCATCCCGACGAATGCATCGATTGTGCCTTGTGTGAACCCGAATGCCCCGCGGAGGCTATCTTGTCTGAAGATGAGGTACCGGCCGACCAGATCGACTTTATCGAACTCAATGCTGAATTGGCCGAAATCTGGCCCAATATCACCGAGCAAAAGGGCGGCCTGCCCGATGCCGATGCGCAGAACGGCGTGGCTGGCAAACGTGCGTTTCTGGCCCGTTCATAAATTTGATTCGCGCCTGCACAGTGCGGGCGTTGAAATCTGATCGATATCAGGGCACTAAACACAACCAACTAAAGGTCAGTCTGGCCCTGCTCAGCTGCTCAATGGTAGTGACCAAGACCTTCAGAGCTTTGAACGGACACTCTGTTGCTCACGCTTGCTATGGGCAGGTGTCCTGATACCGTTGAATTCGGTTTCTGTACCACTTCCAGGCAGGGTTTGAGTCCTCGGTTGAATTTGTTGGGCCGCGCTTAGGCTTGGCGCAACCTACGTTGGTTGCGACCTACGTTGGCTGC
>Ga0307488_10000194_pt1 | contig 45967 bp, 44 predicted proteins | sample SB02metaG_FD_202248 | JGI IMG/M metagenome (GOLD analysis project Ga0307488, IMG submission 202248) | Sea-ice brine microbial communities from Beaufort Sea near Barrow, Alaska, United States - SB 0.2 | ecosystem: Environmental > Aquatic > Marine > Coastal | place: USA: Alaska | collected... | reverse complement strand
TTTGATAGTGGAAAGGCTGTAAAAGCAATTGGTTATGGATTGGGTGCAATTGCCATCGCAAGTGTAGCCACAACAGGCATCATCGTTTATGGATTATATCGTGTCATCAAATCGTGAAAAAGATTAGCGCATCCGGGCCATCGTATAACGCATCTCGGAAACATATTTCCGGTTTTAGACAATTTAATGAGCATTTTATACAAAAAGTTAGATATGAGAAGGAACAATGTTATACTAAATGCGGTGTGAAATTAAAACTGAATACAATTTACCAATGTGTATTGATGGTGAATTATGCTTACCAATGGAGATACCTATTCCTCATCAATTTATGTTAAAGGGAATTGAGGTCAATGCAACTGATAGTCCCTTATCGCATTTATGTTCTATCAAGGTTCGGTTTGGAAAAGAGATAGTGTATAGTGGCCCTATTGGGCATCATGGTTTTGATATGAAGATAACTGAATTGGAGCCGAGAGGGTCTTTTGCGTTACAATTTACTGCTGATTGTTCGGCACTACATTCGCTTGTTGGCGAGCCATTAGTGCCTGTTAAGGTAGTCATTACAGGATATACAGAAATGGAAGAGTCCACTGAACATACAGATGAGTTCAATGAGAAGTGGTCATAATGTGGTTTTTATTTTCCATCTTCCGCAGAAAATCCAAATGGGAATCGGTTTTTGACTCTAAGAACAATTAGATAGCCATTCCTCCATAGTATTGTCATGGGGTTAATACTCTTTACAGGAAAAGGTGGTGTTGGTAAATCAACAGTATCGGCTACTACGGCGATACATCACGCTAAAAATGGTAAAAGAACGATACTTGTTTCCTCCGACCCCGCACATTCAACGGATGATGTTATTGGTCAAAAGATAGGATTTTCACCAACGAAGATTAGTGATAATCTATGGGCTATGAATATAAATGCTGAAAAACAGGCCAAAGAGTTTCTTGACCGCATGAATGCGGGTATGTTAAAATTAACTTCTAATATACCGGGATTTGACCCCGAAATTTTGGGAGACATGGCGGGATTTCCGGGAATGGAAGAGTATTTTGGTATGGAGATGATTTATAATCTTATGAATGATACAAGTTATGATGTTGTAGTATTTGACACAGCCCCTACGGGACATACTTTGAAAATGCTAACTGCGCCGGACACGATTCGGACATTTATACTCCGCATCCTCCGAATGAAGGCGAAGATTGAGAATTTGAAAGGTTTCATTTTCCGTAAAAAAAGTGAGACTGAAAAGGTAGTCATAGAATTGGAGGCTATTTGTGAGCGTATAGATATTTTCAAGAAATTATTAAGGGAGGATGATTGTTCAATCAATCTTGTTGCCATCGCATCGGAGGCGGGTTATCAAGAATGCGCTCGCACAATTAAGTTTTTATCCACCATTGATTTACCGATAAAGCATATACTTGTGAATCAAATTGTTCCCGATTTTGGCGAAGATATTTGGGCTACGGCAGAAGAGAATCCGGCGGCGGCTATGACTCATCGTAGGTTTTCTATACAGCAACCATATTTAGAAAGGTATCGTATTTTAGCCAAAGAGTGTGAAGTGCGTTTAGTAGGCATAACCCATGTTCCTTTTGAGCCGATGGGATTACCTGCTCTTGCTAAACTATCAACCCTTGTTTGGGGTTCTAAGGGGATGATTTAATTTATGGATTTATTGACTACATGGATTTCTATTCTAACGATTCTTTTTATTATTGAGTCATCGGCTATTCTTTACTTTGCCCGTTGGGTTCTTTGGCGTTGGAATGGTTCTATTCAAGAATTATTGGTAGCGCACTATTCAAATAGTATAACCGATAAGGAAGAAGAATGATGCGCCTAACTTTTGATTGGGATTCAGTGGGTCTTGAAGACAATATCGTTCAAGACGGTTTAGTAATACTTTCTCACGATTTTCCTAATTATGATGTCTATTATCGCATTTCTGCAAGTGGATGTGGATTACACGCTATGATTTCTCCCCGAAATTCAACCCCCACACCGATAGAGATGGAAGATGAGGATGCGTTAATTTACCGTCAAAAGATGGTGGATTTTGGTTTAGAAGATGAATGGAGGTTGAAGGGCGACAAGGCTCGTATTGAAGCGGGTTTGGCTACTGCTCAATTGTGGGAATGGAAAAATGGTGTGCAAGCGGGTGCGTGGGTGAAATATCATGTTGAGTGAATTAGAGATGAGGGAATTTGCTAAAATCCTTGAGTTTCAAGCCATGCAAGAGGAAACCGTTTGGATGGTGGAGGGAGTCGGTGAAACCCTTGATGGTATGAAAGTTGTCAAGGCATTATTGGAAAATAAGAAGGTATATTCTGTTCCGAAAAGATGAAGGTTTAGATACAAGTTTCCACATTAGTATAATTATGCAAGAAGAAATGCGTTATTGGCCCCGACTCGGAATTTATGTTAATCGCACAGATGCCGAATCCTATTGTATGAAAGTCGGTGGACAACACACAGTTGTTGATGATGACCTTGAAGAGTTTGTTCCTGTTTCCACTCACGAACCCGAAGCACTAAAGTTAGAGGTTGAAGACTTATTCAATTCACCCCCTATTGATGCTATTCCCTCCGATGAGATTAAGCAAATGATGGAGATTATCAATTTTGAGGATACGAGAGTCGCTACTATCAAAAAGTGGATTAAGGAGGATGGGATGGATAAGCAAGATGCTAAAGACAAGTTTAAGTCAGTAATGGATAAGATGGTTCGTGATGCTCTTGGACTTCCCGAAGAAACGGAATTAGAAAAGGCCCATCGTGAAAAGGCACTTGCTAATCAAATTGCGGCGGAGAAAATTGCGGCAGACCGTGAAGAAGAATGAGGCGGATTTTTTGTCCACTTTGTCCCGACCTCTTGATATGACCGAAACTTTGGTTTTTATTATTGTTAATTATATGCTTGACCATGATGGTTACGGGTATTCAACACAAATTTCCGAATATGTAGTCTCAAATTACCCACGACGATATACAAGCCGAGAAGTGGTAGGTATTCTTAGAAATCGCCCAATGTTTTGTCATGCTCAATCTAATGAACGGAGAGCAGGTAAAAAGTGGAGGCTTGACCTTCTCGGATGGGATAGATACCTTAAAAACTCCCGAAACAAAGATTTGCCTACCAAAGCAGATTCTTGGGATTTACCCCAAAAGGTTCTTAAACTAAAAATGGCTCAAATTGCAGAAACGATTACTGCTCTTGAAAAATTGAATCCCGAAGAATTGGACAATGTTTATGAGGCGATTTCGTCTGTATGGTCTTAGATAGACGAAGAATACAAGTAGCACTATGGTCGCAATCAATAATCAAATAGTCATAGAATATACTATGGAGGTTATAGAAGATGCTTCATGGTCAAATAATACAAAGGCAGTTCCTAAATTATACAGAATTATTTCATGGAAGAGGTCAAAGGATGGACAATTACATTGGAAACAAATCAATTGTCCTCAAAAAGAGTTTCAATCAATGAAAGGCTATTATAATACCCTGTCCGTTCCCGTTGTTTTTTACAATAGAGATAAGGGGACAATGGAAAACAGTGTTCCTATTTCGGTGAACCTTTAGATAACAAGACCGACAATGGTATTCTATGTTCTTCATCCGATGCTACCGAAAGGGTGCGGCCAAATCGGGAACATCTAATTTGGAGGAATGGGATAATTGTCCCGATTTGAATACATTTCACCAAACCTGTGAAGGTAATGGTGAAGGAAAATATATTCTATTTCAACGAGGAAAGGGCATTCGTGGTATGAAGAAAATCAATGAGCATATTGTTGAATCTCCGAAGACTAATGGGAGTAATAGTCCGAGTATTGCCGATTTATTAGTGTTTGCCGCCGAAGAGTTTAAGGGTGAAAGCACCGTAGCCGTAAAGAAGAATATGTCTATGGCTGATTTTTCCGATGATGAATTGATTGGAGTTCTTGACCAAATGGGTGATAAAGAGGTTGCGAGTGCGGAAGAGTTTCAAGCATTTACAAAAGATATTAAGGCACTATTAGGTGAAGTTAAAAAGCGTGGTATGTCCTCCGAAGGTTATTCCGACGCTATGGCTACAAAAGAAGCAGAAGCACCCGGAGTTAAGTCAAAGGGAATGAATTTTGCCGCAGGGATGGTTGTTGGAGGTCTTGCGGGGGTTGCTACTACTGCTTATCATTATAGAGGGAAATTGGATGCTATGGAGGAACGATTTTCGGCTCTTGAATCCTCTTTGAAAGAAACGGAAACTACACTTAAAAAGGAAAGTGAAGAACGAGGTAAAGAAAAGAAGGCCGCAGAAGCGGTTAAGCAATTTGACAATCGTTTGAATTTGGATGCTTCTTTCCTTTCTAATTTTAATGGAAATAATGGGCCACAGTTTTGATGTGAGATATATGGAAATAGATAAAGAGATGCTCGCAACATACCGTCAGTTACTTGCCACTACGAAGGAACATCTTGCCTATACTCAATATAACGACTTATTGGCAAGGATTGATGTTTCCCCTACAAAGAGATTAGAAAATTCTTACAGGAGTCTTTTTAACACTATTGATAAACACAGTTTGGGTTCTGCGGAAAAACTTTTACCACATCGTTTTTTGTTTGAAGTATTAACTGCGTCACCTAAAAAGCGAGAACGAGATTTACGCAAAATTGCTAATCAATTCTGTGATTTTATTAAGTCGGCAGGGAGTGGTAATACACTCGGCCACCGATTGACAGTAATTCGTTACGCCGAAACGATTGAGATGAATGTTGCCGAATTGGGGGCATTAGGGATGGATAAGAAGGATACGAATTTCCACCGCAAATGGATAGCCGAATTAAGGGAACGATTAGATACAAAGGACAACAAGTGAGTCTTATGGACAACTTACCCGACGGTGAATATACGGAACGGTCATTTGAAGACCATTTTAAGCCCGATACTCGTTCCGATTATTCGGATTTGATTCAAAAAGAAAAATTACCTACTCAAGAACCTAAAAAAGAAGAGAAACCTAAGAAGGGTAAAAATCTCGTTGAGTTATTAACAGGTGGAGAAGATATTGGCGAGTTCGCTCGTAAATTGAACCTTGACCCCGAAATGGCCGAGAAGATGCTTGTTCCACTTTTATCACTTCTTGATAAATACGGTGTAGGTGAAACGCTCACCGCATCCCCTCGTATGGAATCGGCTACAAATGCTTTTGAAATCATTCGTGATGTGTCCCCTGTCATCAAGGGTGCGGCGGAGTTCATATCGGGAAGGAGAGCCGAATTAGAATCAACAGACCTTGCATTCCTTGAGCAGATAAAGGAGGCGCAAGCAGTTACCGATGCCTCCCTCTTTGCAGACGATGAGGATGAGTTATTTGCTATTGGAGAATCAATTGTGGAAGAACCCGTTGTTCAAGCACCACAAGAACCTCAACCTGCGCCGCTTGATTTGAATTCATTTGATTCTAATGATTGGGGGAATTTCTTTGCTAATGAGGGCAGTATGGTTCAAACTGAAAAGAAGCATGATATTGTTAATAATGAATTATCACAGGCTCTTGATGCTCAAAATGATGCCGTTCTTGATTGGGCTAAGACTCAAAGTGTGGCACTAAAAGCAAAGGTATCAAGCGGTAAAAACATTGATATGAATGTCCGAACCGATTATCATAATATGGATATTGGCGGCCCATCAATCCCTCAAACATTTGCAGAAGTGGCAGGGGTAAATACCGAGTCATTCGCCATCGTTGAAGTTAGCGAATTGGCAAAATCACAAGGAATTCCAATGAATACGATTCTGCAAGCAGATTCTCAAAGAAAGATTAACAACGAGGTTCAAGAGGAATATGTCACAGAACCAATTGACATATCCGAGTTTATTCCCGAAGAAACGACTACATATGAAGATTTGGGAGTTCCCGACAATCTTGCAGATTATGACCCACTTCATGTAGCGGATTATGAATTACCTAATTTTGATTTATATGAAATTTCATTAGAGGATGCTGAACAGGAGGATTAGGATTGTCTAACCCTGTTTGGCGAAGATACGCCGCCGAGAAGATAGCGGATTGGCTACAATGGTGTCGGAATGTTCACCTACCTTCACATATTGATGTGATGAACCGTTTTATCGCTCTCAATCCGGGTTATATTCCGACTCGCAGTAATAAAAATAATGATATAGCCCTTGTAAAAGATATGTTGTGGGATGAGGATTTCCTACTTTGTCTTTCGGATAAAGGACTCCGAGTGTGGGCTAATGGAACTGTTGGTGAATTGATTGATGAGATGCGACCTTATGGTTTGAAATTTCCCGAAATCACTACTGTCTGTAATTTCATGGATTCTAATTTGACATGGTTTGAGAGGCTCTATGCTTTCGGGCGGGCAGACATAATTCTATTTTTAAGGGAAGAAGGCCGGAATATATGATAAAATGGGTTAGGTAGTCCACTTTATCAAGTTAGGTATTAGATAGTCGGTTAATCCATAAGGAAGTATGGCTAATGAGTTCGCATCTTTGCAGGGACTACCCACCACATTAAGTGTTGGCAAAGTGTATTCAAAGATGAAACCTACCTCATCGGGCGTTCCGTTGCCCGCAGGTGAAAGTGATAGAGTATATAAGTTAATTTATGATACGACAAAAATGGTTGTAAAAACAGATGGTTTTACTGTATATGTCGCCATGCAACCACTTACAATGATGGATGATGCTTTGAACAATTCTTCAACACCTCCGACATATTTCAAATTTACGGTGGGTGAAACGCCTACTTACTCTTTTTTCTTTGGTGAAAATTCGCCATGTTATACATTATTAGCACCAAGTATAAAGGTGGGGTCAATTACATTTGACTCAAAGAAAGATGAATATGAAATTGGATTTGTTCCATTCCAAACCACAGATGTAGCACCGATTATAATCAAGAAAGGGAAATTCACTTGGAAGTATGCTAATGAAATTGGTTCAAATGGTTTTCTCTATCAAAAGGAACAAACGGGCTTTCCGTCACTTTTTGAATTTGTCGCACCACACAGTCAAAGCACCATTTCCATATTTAGGGAACAAATGGAAAAAGATTCCTCCGAATTGGGGACTCTCATAAAGAAAATGAATACTGATGGTGAAGGAGTTTATATGTATAATGCTACTGCCGTTGAAGTGTATATGACTCCCCAATCTTTCACAGTTAATGCGGCGTTAGAGAAGGAATTTTTACTCCCTTCTAAGGTTGATTATGATGATTATACTAAATTAGACATTACTAAAAATTATATTCAATTTCAATGTATGATGGGTTCTTTGAGAACGGATAATTATACGGGGTATGATAAAGCAGACCCTTCAACTTATGTGGCTACCATTCAATTTCCGGGTGATGATGCGAAACTTGCGCCAATGGGAACGAAGGATGGGACTACGGTGGCTTGTGGTATTGAATCAGCAGAAAACCGTGTTTTAGACACAATTACACCTGTTTTTAAAAATGATGTATTGGTATCAGTTAAATTAGTTTTTATTGATGGCTCGTCTTATGAATTCCCCGACCCCGAAACGGGTATGTTCTCCGCTACTGATAAAGATACCGGAGGATTATTAGAGGGAACTGTTCAAAATCTTGTTCAACAGAATGGTAATTGGAAAGACGCATATACTAACGAGTGTGCGAATCGGATTGCTCGTAATATAAATGACAATCTTACGATTAAAGATGGCGATTTGATATTGACTTCTGCTATTGCATGGAGGACTTCAAAGTGGGTAAAAATTATTGTTCCAACAAAGGATGGTAGCAAATTGATTACCATTCCAAAGCGAGGTGCTTAATATGGCTGACGAATTAGAAACGATGAAGGATTGGATTGCTAAGAAACAGACCAATTCATCAAGAATTACCCCTGCAAAGAAAGACAAGGTTTTTGAAACAAAAGTTAAGGTTTCCGCAGACCCTCAAAATCCTACTGTTGCTAAAATCATTGAAGCCTTGAATAATAATCAACAAGTGGAAGCCAAGAGTATCGCTGACAATTCTGTTGCTCATCAATTCTTGAATGAATTTATTGACGAATATATTGTGCATGGTGGTCAAGCAGAAGGAGAATGGTTATTTGTTCGTAAAATCCGAAGTGGTGCAAAGGGCAGAAACGCACCTGTAAAGGTTGAACTCTCCGAAGGTAAGGTCGTGGATGTTCCAAAATCAATAATTTATGCTGTGGATGGCCGAAAATGGCGAAAAATAGGTATTGATAATCTTCTCCCATCTCTTGAAGGGTCAAAAACATTTGGTGCAGAAGACCCATTTAAGGACGGTGTTGAGAATCCACTTAATGCTACTAAAAGAGAAGGTAGTGATATTGGCGGTGGTGCTGAAACACCCGAAGACAAAGCCCCACTAATTGCTCAAGATGATGAACTAATTACACTCATTGGTGCTGAAACGGTGGAAACATTAAATCGTTTAGGGCTTAGAAGTGGAGTTAAAATTGCTGATTCAAAAATAGATAAGTTTAAGGTCGTAAATGGAAAGTCTGCGAATCCAATTCGTATCATTGGCGAAAATGGTCATGAAATTAAAGTAGCCGGTGTCATTTTGGGTTCTAATTTTGGGCCTATTGATGGTGAAGGAGATTATACCCCATTCACACCGACGAATATGGGTCATGCCATAGCGAGAGAGTTTAATAATCTTTTGGCAGAAGAAAATAGCAAAGGCAACCGTGAAGTCATGGTTGAACAACTTCGTGACATAAGAAAGCATTCCGATTCACTTTCAAGGGTATTTGGTTTTGATGACCCCGAACAATTAGAGGCATTTTTCTGTGCTTGGTTGATGAAGGATTCAACTTGTCGTTTGACAGGAATTCCGGGAACGGGTAAAACAACAGTTATCAATTCCGCCGCTACCTTGTTAGCCAATTCTTACGGTTACAATGTGGGTAAAAGATATATCAAAGATGAATCACTAACTGCGAAGTCCGGCGATTTCATTACATTCCCTTCGGGTCAAGATTACAATGTAAATTATGGTGATAAGAATATGCAAAAGACTTATTCATTGTGGGATGCTTGGAGATTCAGCGAATGGGAGGAAAGTGCAAACATTTCGGGTTCATATCTTTATGATTTCAATTTCCTTCAAAGAACCTCCGATTCGGGCTATGAAAAGAAACCTATGGATGCCGAAGATTTTGCTAAATTGCTCTTAGAGTTACCGGATGCTAAAAAATCACTCAAGGCAAAATCTGTCAAGATGGCTGATTTGAAACCACTTTTCGGTTCTGCGGGACTTCCACCTTCGCTAACTGAAAAGAGTGGTGTTGCAGTTCTTCTTGGTAAAACACTTTCCACCGATGCGGGGGGGAACGAAGGGTTTGTTTTCCGAAAATTCCTTATGAACCATTTCTATGATAGACGACTTGATAGTGGCGACAATGGTATGGGTCTTATTTCCGATGAAATGCTCAATGAATGTGGTGTTGCTAAAATAGATTACGATAAGCGAGCAGAAGAAATTCTTTATGGTATTGAAATTCGTCAAATTACTGATAAACAAATAATTGGTGGCGAGGAAAAGTCCGTAGCCGCATATCAGTTTGACCCAACTCCGAGAAAGGTAGTTACTCAACCAATTAAGTTTTTCAATGAAGCAAATCGTAGCGGTTCGGGTGTTGAAGATGCTATTCTTGGTCTAATTGCAGAAAAGACTGTTGAATATCGTGGTCAAACATTTAAGTCGCCGTCATTTATTGCATGGATGGACACTAACCCTCACCAAAAAGGAAACGATTTGGCTTTCGTGGACAGAATTGATATGGAATTATATTTCGGAACATTGAGTCTTGGTGGTCGTTTTAACACCCTTGTTGAACGATATGGTGGTGCTGAATCCACAGGCTCTCGCCCCGAATTCCAATTGATGCAAGGTATGTTCATCAATAGTGGGGATAGTGGTTTCATTAAACCAATGCGATTCAAAAACTTATCCGAAACTTGGAAAACCATCACTAATTTGCCGTTTAATGCTTCGGGTTCATCTGCTGAAACTACGGGCGCACTTCTTGATATTTCCATGTTATCAGTTCTCTTTACTCAACGCTACATGATTCAAAGAGATGTGACGAAAGTTATGGACATTGACCATAAGTATTTGGATGATTCACTCGTTTTCACATCACCCCTTGCAGACATTTCAACAACAACGAATTCTCAATTTGAGGCACAACACGCCGATTGGCTTGAAAATTACAAAGGGGATAAAAACATCCAAGCACCTGTTCTAATCACTCGTATGCTTGGTTTCCGTTTCAGTAATTCTTTGATTAAGATGACAAGGGCTATGGCATTCCTTCGTGGAAAAGACCATGTGACTCGTCAAGAGGTCATTGATGCTATGCCTTATTGTCTTGGACACCGACTCGGCCCTGCGAGAGAAGGAGAAGACCCTAAAGGGCGTGACATTGGTATTGAGCGTGAAGGAATGACTGTTGCTAATGAGCAAGATTTCGTTAGAGAAATTATTATGAATGGTTATGTCCTCCGTAATACTGAATCTATTATGGGTAAAAACCCCGTAGGGACACCCTCATTATTAGACCTTTGGGACTCCTACATGATGAATTGTAATACATTTATGAATTCAACCGATGCCTATTGGAAATATGAAAATAGTGTATTACTCCCACTAAAAACTCAAATCCGAACTGCCGGAACCACAATTACACCTGTTCATTGGTCTATTGGCACTATGATTGCTGATAATAAAAGACGCTCAAATAATTACAAAACATTATACAGTAGTTATCAAGAACGAATTCAAAGACCTGCTTCCGAAAAGGGAACAAAGGACACCTCCGAAGATATTCAAAAGGCACAATTGCTTGGTGATACTTCGGTGGCTCAATACATGAAGGTTCGTGGAGATATTGCAGGGGAGTCATTATTGTTTTCCGATGATAAAAATAAATTACTTTCTCTCGTTGATTCCAAAATCAATTCTATCTGTGGAAAGACCCTTCAATCAACTTCAAGTGCGATTACTTCTAATTTTATGGCTGTCGCACCGTTGAATGGTGCGGAATACAATATAGGTGCAAAAACCTATGCTAATTTTGAAGATAAAACAACACCAAGAGGCGGTTCAAATGCTACTAAATTCCAATGGAGATGTTATGGTGATGGTATGGGTGCATGGGGTAGTATGGTAACTAATGGCACTAATGCGAAGGCGGCGGTTGCCAAATTGGGTTCGGACTCCGCCGATTTATTAACTGTAAAAGGTGCTGATTTAGAAGCCAACCAAAATGTTTCATTGTCTGCATCATATGTGATACCGAAAAAGGGTGAAAGTGCCGATAACAGCACATTTGATAATAAGATGGAGAATTTGCTTGATGCTTTGAAAGGAACTACGGCTAATGGAGTCCACCTTTACGGTTCTAAAGTTCCCAAAAAAATGGAAGCATATGCCGACATTGATGTGTTCAAAGATAAAGCCGCTAAACTTTTGAGTGATTGGATTTCAAATAGTGCCGATGATGAGGCGGAGTCAAATAATTCTATGAGGGAGGGTTTCAATGCTTGTTTCCGAATATCTCATCTTGGCGACCCGTCGGAGGATTCTATGAAGGTAATGATGACTGATGGCCGAGTAAGGGATATTGGCGGTGATGATGATTTGCGATTGTGGTTAAGTCTTCGTTGTATTCAAGGAGATAACAAGACCGCAGGTTCAACAGCAATAGTTTCCCTCTTTGCGAGTATCACTTCTGCTTGTATGCGCCCTGTGCGAAAATCCGGCACGATTGAATTTGATGCAAACAACAATCCTATGAATTGGGAAATTTTACCATTTGATAGTGTGGACACATATAATTCTAATCATTATACAGGGACACCCGCACAATGGAATGAATATATGTATCAAGATGTAGGCAATATGACTACTAATGATTATCGTTCTTATCAACAGTTGATGTTATCAAGTATTAGCGATAAAACCCTTTGATAGAAGCCTTGATATAGTCGGTAGGTCAATGATTCTCTATGGTGGACATTCTTCAATCATCACAGGCTCCCGAAAATATGAGGATTGCCTTTTTACAATTACAACAATTGTATGGTCAAGAACATACCCCTTTAATTCTTGGAACGGAGGAACATGGTGGTGCTACTGACGGCAACCGAATTGAGGTAGGCATAGACCAAATGATGTTGTGTATTTTGGCAAATTATCATAAAGTCCCTGCAAAATACCGAGATTCTTCCCCGTTCTTTGTTTTAGGTCACGAATTTGGACACATTGTTGCCCATCCGGGTGCAGATTCAATATATTGGACAGAAGGTGCGAAGGAGTTACCCGTTGAGGCATACCAAAGATTCCGATGGATGAATTGTGTTTCCGATATTCTCGTCAATTGGACAGTCATTACAGGAACGGCGGTTCTGCAAGAAATTCAAAAGGATTCTGTTAAACGACAAATGTTAGATGGTTGGCAAGCAGGTCAATTTATTCGTAGGTGTGGCTCACAATTGGGATTTACTGCACATGATAGAATGCTTAAAGACAAGAAACTTAATAATAATCGCTACACACCAATTGGCGGATTGCCGGGTCAATATGATGATTCCGCTTTTGTGAATCTATCAATATCTTCACCCGATGATAAATATATTCCTACGGCTTTGACACCATTTTATCAAAAACACACAGGACATGGTAGGGGTGAGCAATACTACCCACCAATCAATTATTGTGTAGCCGAAAATATGGGTGATAATTGGAAAAAGGTCAAGATGTTAAAGACCGATGGTTCACTTAAAAAGGGTAGCCGATATACTGTGGAATCCACACGAACATTTGATGGCCGCATAGACAGCCCCGCCTTTGAACCGATTAAAGAATATAAGATTAACGGTCAATGGACTTCTGCTCGGTATTGTCAATCGGCTTGCCCTCAATGTGGGAATGTAGCAATTTCTATTTGGGATAATTGGTGGAAATACAGGCCAAAGGCAGAAACAGAAGCGGCGATTGCAGAAGAGGGGACATATCGTTATTTATTGATACAAATGTTTGCTTTTGAGTGGGCTATGGCATATTCAACCTTAATTCCTTATGGCAATAATCCAAAAGTTAAGGCCACAGGTGAGAAATTTTTGGAAGATATTGCGGAAGAAATGAATAATGTAATGAGGTGTAAATGATGGTGTATGAAGACAATCCATTCAATTCATCTAAGGGCAAGGTATTGCTCAAGGAGATTTTCAACCTTATGTTCATTGGAACGGAGGGGCAACCTTCTAAAATTGAAACGAAAGATAAAGACCGACAAGTTAGCCATTATCGGGGTAATATCGTCAATATCGTTAATAAGATGCGAAAATTTGTCAAAGGTTATCAACAAGTGACTCTTGCGGAATCCAATTCTTCGGGTATTCATGTATGTCCGAGTTGTCGCAGACGGGATGCAATATGGATGTGGGAAACGGTGGATGCGGGGCATTATTCATCTGCTCTTGAGTGGCTATCATCAGTTTCACCTTCTCAATGGAATGCGGGAACTGCCGATGAAAAGGGCCGTTATCAATTTGTAGTGCGTTATCGTTGTAATGATGTTACGACTTGTAATAATTGCCACATTACCGTAGCGGGAAAATATAGTGATTGTAAATCTTGTAATTCATCAAAGGTTTCACAAGTGGGTTGTGGCGAAGAATCTTTTGCTACACATTTTATTCGTGAATACACCGCAAATCAAAATATCCCTCAAACCTTTTTTGAGCAAAGTAATAGCGATAATTTTCTAATTAAAGACCCTAAGAATCGGAGAAACATTCTCACAACAAATGCTGATTTGATAGGATATGAATATAAGCACACGCAAGCCCCAAAAGGAAAAGTTATTGACACTTGGGATGATATTAAAAAATATGTTCCATCAATGATATTCACATATGGTTATGGTAATACTGACATTAAAAAAGATGTGGTCTATCCTCTTTCGGAAATGAATTATGCAATTTCAAAACAGAATTTTGTTCAATGCGTGGGTGGAAAAATTAAGGATGATGGCACGAATGCCCACGGACAGGCATCTCAACCATTAGCCGATGCTTATAATGACCCCGTTGAGCGATGCCGATTATGTCATTCATCGGATTTTGGCCCACTTCAAGAAGTTCCTAACAAATACTACCGACCCCACCCTATGAAAATTATGAATGCACAACCATTGGAGGCGGGAACGGCAAGCGGTGGGACATACAAAAACGCCCCTGTGTATAATCTTTATTTGGAATCTCCGGTATCGGACTCATTCAAATTACTTTTACCACTCGCTCAAAAAATGAGTTTGCGACCAATCCCTAATGAAGCCAAAATATCTGCAATATCTTCGGGTTCAAACACTTGTCCAAATGATGTTGGCGGTGAAGAGGCTGAACAACAGGCAATAAATGAGGCCAACAAGGAGTTAATGGAACTCCAAGAGAAGCAGAAAGAAGAGGATGATAAACTAAGTATAGGTGGTTATACCAACAAAGGATTTACTTACAATGTTTGCGAAGGTCGTTCCCGAAAAGCATACTATGATTCATCAATTTCTAAGTGGATTGACGATTCACCGCCATGTAAATCTTTCCGCAAGGATGGTGAAACACTTACAAAAATAAGAGAATACCCTCGTTGGTCGGAAATTCCCGACTATTCTCCGAATGCCTTGCCCGATACATTCTTTAATGAATATCTTGGCCCCGACCCCGAAACACAGTTAATTATGGATTGGATTAAATGCAATCAATCACTTGCCGTTTATATGGATTCAGCCCCGACATTTCATACAATAGAAAAAATTGCATCCACGGTGGATGAGGACATAGGTATGGTTTATAGTGTATATGAATGCCGAACCTGTCGTGGTATTGTTGAGGCGGGTGGGATTATCAATTGGCGTAAATCTCTTGGTGAATGTGATGAGAATGGAATCGTTATTGACGATTTTTCACAAGATGTATTGAATCGGGAGATAGCCTATGAGAAATCATATCCAACGGTTGATTTGAAGGGTAATCCGGTTACGACGGCTTGGGGATTGGTTGCGAGTAAAAAACATAATGGTAAAAAGATGTTGGAGAACCCCGATTTATACATAAGGATAGGCTGATTATTATGGGAACATTTGGTGGTGGAGAACGGTATGATGATAACCCATTTATTTACTTTGAGTCGGAGGAATATATTATTCAGCCACAACAAAAACAAGATATGCCTAATCCATTAAGGGCTATGTATGAGGATATTGCACCATTACTTCTGCGGAGTCCACCGTCTAAGCGTTATCCTCAACAACCGACAGGGCGGAAAGAATGGGATATTTTAACAGACCCTATTTCCGAATTACTTTACACATCTGCCGTTCCCGACCCGATTATTGGTTTAACGCTTCAAAGAACAATGCGACCCACAGTGGAGGGAAAGGAGGGATTGGCGACTCACTTGAATATCCTTGTGGATTGTTCAACTTCTATGGATGGTGGCGGAGATAATGGCAGTAGTGCTGTTCATAGTTATGGTGTATCGCCACAGGGATTCCCACTCGGCGGTTATCATCTTGCACAAATAGTCACAGCATTGATGATTGCTCAAGCCGAACTTGCTAAGGATTCATTTTCTGTATGGGGCTTCGCAAGCGGGGGCTATGCCATATACCCTAAAGGCTCAAAAGGTGAAGATGTATCAGTTAAAAATGAGCCATCTAAAGACCACAAAGGGGCTATTGATTATTTCCTTGATTTAGTTCCTAAAAACCAAGCACCATTCCGACCCCATAATTTGACTCACATGGATTCGGGAATAAATAAGGTAGTTTCCGACTTACAAAATTATGAATTTGACCAATCGGTAACAGTTGTAATTATGGATGGTGGAAACTGTGGCGACCTTGATGGCGCAAACAAAGAATTATTCAATAAAACATTAGCCTATAATGATGAAGATTTAAGAAAGATGGGGCCGGTTTTCTATGTGGTTCTTGGTTCGCCCTACAACAAACCCGATATGGAAAATTTTGCCAACAACATTCGTGAATCACTTACACAACATTACAAACAGAATATGGAAGGTTGTTGTCTTGATTTCTATGTTCAAATGGATGAGGCAGGGGGTTTGTTAGAATTTGGTGGGGCATTAGTTCAAATGGCTCAAGTCAATGCAGGTTTGAATACAACCCTCCAACCTTGTCCTCGCCTGTGAACGAGCATTTAGATAACAGAAGGGATAAATGGTATATATGGACTCTTGGGATGCTGAACCTGCCGACCCTACCAAGAAGGATGAAATCGTCTTGGCATCCACAGAATTAGGCCAACCTGCTGATTTGAATTTTCCGCTTGATTTCGTGCGAGAGAAGATTTTCTTGACAGGAATTACAGGAAGTGGTAAATCGTGGACGGGTGGACTCATCATGGAGGAAATCAACCGTGTAGGTCTTCAATTCGTTTGTTTTGATGCACTTGGCGCACATGGCGGTCTATCTCAATTGCCTAATGTGGAGGAATTGCACCCAAAGGGCGGCGAAACTCTTAACATCAAGGGCATGATAGACAGGTTAAAGAAGGAACCTACATCTTTTGTAATTGATATTTCCGATTTAACCCTTGAAAAACAACAACAGGTCGTTGCCGAATACTGTGATGATTTATTGATGGCAAAACTTGGCAAAGGAATTATGACAATTTTTGAGGAATGTCAAGATTTCGTTCCACAGCAAGGAAAGCCTGTTTCCTTTGACGGTATCGTGCGACTTTGTAAATTAGGCAGACAAAATGGTTACGGTGTTTGTTTAATCTCACAACGCCCTGCATCGGTCAATAAAGAGGCACTTTCACAATGTTCCGTCTATATGATTCACAATCTCATCAATCACCGTGATTTGAAAGCGATTGAAGACCAAATGGGATTCGGGACTGATAAGGGCGAAGTCAAGAAGGTTCTTGGAGGTATTTCTGCGGCACAGCAAGGAGAGGTTGTCTGTTATTCACCATCTTATTTCCGTGATGAAGGTTTCTTTAGAGCCTCTAAAATTCGTGAGAATAGAAGAGTCACCCACACCGGAAACAACATTGAGATGAAACCTGCGACTTATGCTTCCGAATCCACCCCCGAACCGTCAAGAACCCTCGCACCTGTTGGTGAATGGAATCAAAATGTCAATGGTATGGATAATTCGGTGGATGCGTTAGATTTGATGCCGACTCATGCTCCACAGGATTCTTTGAGAGGTCTTGCTTCTGTTGATGTTGAAAATGATTTTCCCGAATTGCAGTATGTTTCACCTGCCGAAAGACACACCATTGAGGTTGATGAAAAGTCCACAGAATTAGAGGCTGAGGAACCTAAATCCACATTTAACTCCCCTTTAATCGGAATTGCCATGATTTCTGTTCTCGCAGGTGGATTTTATGTTGTCACTAAGGGTATCAGCAATTAAATACCCCTTCGGACAATTGTTTGATGTATGGATGCGGGAACGATAGTATTCCATAACGATTATCATGTGTTTGAGGACATATTGATGGGCTTAGGTGTTTCGGAAAAATCCTTATGTTTCTCGGATAGTGAATTTTTATCTATTCACAATCATTCTCGTCAAGCCTTATTTTATAAATTATTCAATGCAAACCATTTATGGAGTTATGTCTGCAAGAAGGTTAAGAAGCGGGATGGTTCGCTTGCTTACAAGATTCTCAATGCTAATAATAAGGTGAATACTATGGATGCAAATGATATTTATTTTGCTGTCAAGATGGATGATTGGTCTTTTTCACATTGGACTGAAATGGATAGTATAAAAAACCTATCTATGTCAAAAGGTGGACAGTGGATTATGAAAAAGCCATCCGACTCCACAAAAAGAGCCACGGACAAAATCATGCTTAATTTTGGTAAAATGGGTCGGCCAACGGAGATGCTTTTTGGTATTGTCTCCTGTAAAGAGGGGGCGAAATATCCCTCATCACACCCGTTAAATTCCGAATGGAATAAGTTTGACCCTTATTCTCCTAAGACTGATGCTTTTGGTGGAATGTTCAAAAACAAGACAGACTCATATTTTGATAAACCTTATGATTATTGGGGTTCAAAATCAACCATTCATGCCGTTCCCTTCTTGCGTGATAATATCAAGCCTACAACATTTTCGGTAGTAATACCCACGAACAGTTATGAAAATAGGATATGTATGTTTATCAATTTCCCTAATGGATTACCCTTCAATTTTGAATGAAAGCCTTTAGATAACGGGAAAGATAAGTGATAGATATGCTACCGGATGACTCCCCAATTGGCCGTGATTTGAAAACCGAGACAGGTAATGTTTTCGGTAATATCGGTAATTCTCCCAATGCGGCAAACCTTATGGCTGACCCTCTTGGAACGGAAATCGTTGCGGGACTTACAGGGCCAATGATGGCACAAAGTCTCCCTACTGATACAGAAGATGTGATGGGACAACCCCCTCAAGTTAATTTTGACGGCGGTGGTGGCGGTGCAGATTCAGCCCCTAATTATAAACCTTCCGATGATGATTCCGAAGAAGTTAAAAGTGCAGAAGGAGATGAAAATATCTTTGAACGAGCAAAAGCACTTGTGTCCCGTAATTGGAAATGGTTAGTGCCAACAGGAGTCGTTCTTGTTGGTGGTGTCTATATGGTTAGCAAAAAGTGAGTCTTTAGATAACAGAAGGGAGAATGAATACACATGGCTCGCACTATTAACGGACAAACTGTTCTTCCCGACCTCCCACCATCCCCAAAGATGACGCAATTCCCGTCTATTAACCTTGCGGCTGACACACTCCCTGCGTTCAATGCTATGAGTCAAGGGCTTGCACCTAATTCACCGCTACCTGCGCCACCACAGATGCCTAAGATGCCTTCTTATTCAATCCCTGCCGGAAACCATGTTAGTATGGCCGATGCAGTAATGGGTCAAGGATATGGGCAAGGAATTGTTTCTAATTCTCATCGCCCTGCTATGCCGGAAATTAAGTTTGCAGAATTTTCAATCCCTGCGGGCATTGACCCTTCAACAAATCTCGGAAATTATAATCTTCGTGGTGGACAAGGTATTTCTCCCGAATCCCAATATATGCGGCCTTCTCACACAATGGAAGTCTATGGTAGTGGCCCAAGTATGAATGTATCTCACTTGAACCGAATTCGTCCCGAAAATCTTGTTCCAAACACCCTTATTCACAGTGTAACTGAAACCTTTGGTGGAAACCCTGCTCACGAAGTCAATCGTGCCTCAATGAGTCGTCCACCTAATCCACGAAAACTATTCTCCGCACCATCTGTTAAGATTCAACCAAGTGTCAAGCGTATTTCTATCCGTGAATCACCGATTTTGCCAAGAGCAAACACTCCTAAGCAAATGAACTTAACAAATCTAATCCCTGCCTCAAACGGTATGCGTTTAGAATCCGAATATGTAGCACCACCTGTCCGAGCATCCGACTTCGGTGGCTTGACCCCAAGCCGTCACCGTCAAATTGGAATCAACGCAGGTCGCACATTCGGTGCAGAAGGACATCTTCTTTGAAAGTTATCCTTTAGATAACGAGAATGACAATGATTAACTATGTCGGTTCGTTCTGCTTGTTCAAAAGGGTTTCGCTCTTATCTTGCGGAACAACATAAGGCAAATATCAACCTTTCTGTTTCTAAAGGGATGATTGCGGGTGGCCTCGCATCGGGATTACTTTTTGCTATCAATCGTTTTGCTAAATTAGATATTGAATGGTATTATCAATTAGCACCATTTGTTTTAGTTACTGCCGGTTCAGCAGGTCATGGCGCAATCACCGCTAACGCAGGGGACTTAGAACATAAAGAGGCTTTTGATGCCGTTTGTTCCAAATATGAAGAAAAAGACGAGGATGGTGAGTGAAGATGGCAAGAAATTTTCTTCAATTAGGTAACGGAAAGGCTAAGTGTCAATTGTGTGGAGACAAAATTAAAACGGGCATACCCCAAATTAGCCATAGGGCATATCAAAGTAGTGCTTCTTTTCATGCAAACGCTAAAGATTGCTTTCCGAGAAGTAAAGCACATATAAAGAAAAATGGTTGCCCTCATTGTGGTGTCGTTGATATAGATGGATTTAGGAAACGCCACATTTACGAAGGTTTTGAATGCACCCATTGTTATCAACCTGTTTCTGCGGATAGATACAAAAATGCGGAAGAATATAATGTTGAATTTAACGAATGGGCAGACCAAGAGATGAATAGTCATGGTAAAAACATTTCATTCAAAGATTGGTCTAAAGATGAAGGTTTAAAACATGGCAATACCGAGATTACAGAATGGGCGCAACATGAAGACGAATCCCATGATGCCCGATATGGTGCTGAAAATTATCGTTATATCAAGCCTGTTCCAATCTCTCATAGTGGTGGTGGTGATAAATATAATGGCTATTATGCTATCAAGGGCTACGAACAATCCACGGCAGATGGTTTTACTTACCGCATTTTGAGTTCACCCGGAACAAGTGATTGGTATAGAGTGTATATTTATGATACTGAAAAGATGTTCAAAAATAAAAGCCGTAGGTTAAATCCAAGTGGTGAAATGGTAGGTTCTTCCGACCCTGCCTCACATCTTATTGGGTCATTTCCAAGATTAGATGATGCAAAACGGGCTTTGGTATTCCGTATGATACAAGATGAACAGTATCACCATATTTTGTCCGATGGAAACTTGAATTGGTTATTACATGGGAAAAATCCCGGCTCTCGCAAATGGAAAGCGGAATCATTTGAATCCGAAGGAAAGAAAAGAAGTGGTATTCTTTCCGACCCATTTGAAGAAGCATCTTTAGATAGCGGCGGGACGAAGAAAGTATTACTCGGTATTGGATTAGGAATAATTGGATATTTCGGATATGACAAGTGGAAGTGAAAATATGAGTTGTGGATGTTCTAAAAATGCTGAAAGTTGCGGTTGCGGTTCAAAGGTTATGAATTGGGAATCCTATGACAGACCTTCTAAGACCATGATGGCTGAACATGATGTTGAGATTCTTTATGAGAGGTGGAAAGACGGTGAATTAACCGATGAGGAAACCCTTTCTTTGATTGATATGCTCATCACGCATGATAGAAAAAAGTTAAGCCACATGATTAGATGGATTCAAGATGAAAATAGCGAAGGGATGAGCAATTTGAGAATGGGCATTAAAGAGAGATGGGGTTGGATGGGCGCAGAAGAACCTACTGTTCAAGAACCCGATTTTATGCCTAACGGAGATGGTAGGGCAATCGGCCAACAAAATTTTGCTATTAACTTGAGTCCACTTCATGCTGAATCAAAATCTAATGAAGCATATGGTGGCTTTATCATAAATAGAGGCTTTGATTCTTCACAAGTAATGATGAATGTTAGTGGGCTGAATTATCAAAAGGTTGGTATTGATTCACTATCCAAAGAATCTATTATGAAACTTGATGGGAATTCTCAAAAAGTTATGTTAGGCAGAAACCAAAAAATTATTGACCGAAAAAGAAGTTCAAAACAGGACAAAGACACAGCACGAAGGTTTATTGAGATTTTGAAGGAAACAGATTTCACATTCAATCTTCAAGAATATGGTGCAGAATCATTTAATGCAGAACAGTCATGGGGATATGTCGTAGTGGATGGTGAGGGACTTAGAACGGATGCGTTTAGAACCAAAGAACAGGCAAGATTCTATGCTCAAAAGTCAAGAGATGAAGCGGGCCGAAAGGGAGTAAGAGTAGTCAAAGCGAAGAAATCCGATGATAGGATGAATAAAGCACAAATGGACATTATATTTGGAAAAGGATGGGGTGCAGAAGGACACAAATATGTTGAATGCGATTTTTGTAGTGAAAAGAAACCACTTGGTCAAATGAGAAGAATGCCATATGACCCCGAACAAGGTGATTTAGGCAAGCGGGTGCGTTATTCGGGTTATAAATCCACTTATGCGATTTGTGATGGTTGCTATCGTGACCGAATTAAGGGGAATCCCGTAGGCAAATCAGTCCTTCATGCCGAATCATTTAATGCCGAATCCGGTTTTAAGTGTAAATTTTGTGGTTCAAAAGCAGAAGGTCTTGATACTTGGGATGATGATTATTGCTCAAGGGCTTGCGAAAAAGGGCTAACAGTATGTGGGATAAGTGATGGTAAAGGCCAAAATGGAAGTTATGGGGAATTTTGTGATATACAATATGTGGGCAAGTCCGATGCAGACGATAATAAGATAATTATACACATTGGTTGCCCGAATTGTGAGTTTAGTGAAGATGGGTGGGGGATGTCATTTAATCAAGAAATGGAAGAAGGCTATCGTGCAGAAACCACAGGTAGTCCAAGTCCAACATTCAATGAAGACATTACAGGACAAGATGGGCCGAGTGCAGACCCTACCAATCAAAATTTTGAGGCTATGGCTCGGTATGCTCCTTCTAAATCGGATGTTGATGAGGCAAGGCGTAAGATTAAGGCTCATTCATCGTGGGGTGAAGTAGTTTATGACCGTTATCTTGTTAATCAACAGGGTTCTTCTAACAAATTCTATTATACTGCTATTGCGGAAAAGGATGGTAGGTTTTATCCTTTGGGTGCTTGGGGTCGTATTGGTTATATGAATACTGTCAAAATCTATAATGCGTTAGGTAAAACGGAAAATCCATCGGCGCACCTTCCGACTATGAAAGGGGCATACCGTGTTGTTAAAGATAAGGAAATGTCTAAAATCAATGCTCGCAAATCCGAAAAGCGATATGTGGATTCCACATTAACTAAGTGGGATGCAGAAAGTCTTGAAGAAATTGAAGGCCCGACAGCAGAAGCGACAGCAGGTGGACTTCATTCACCTTCTTCTTTTGACATGACTTGGGAAGATGGAACGGGTCAATCATCGGCTTCTATTCCTCCAAATGAAATTGCATGGGCAGAAAATACAGGATTCCCAACATGGGCTAAATTGGGTGCAGGTATCGCTGTGCTTTATGGTGTTGGAAAGGTGATTACGGCAAGAGTTTCGGAACAAAAATCCGCAGATAACGCAGTAAAAGCCCGAAAAGGTTGCTGTGGGAAGTCAGCAGAAGCCAAAACTGTTCGCAAGAATTCCGAGTTTTCAGTAGGTCAAATTAACCCTGTGGTAGTTGAGGGTGAGAGTGATGTTCATGGTGCAGAAGAGGTTAAATTATCAAAGCCGCATCAAGGCCCACAGTCCACTCATTATTCTAATGAACGGCCTTCACAAAAGATGTGGTGATTTTATGACTGAAAGGATGCGAGATGCTTATGTTGTTCACGACCAAAATGGTTACACAGACTTATTGCCATCACAAAGCGAAGCACCGATGAGTATGGGAGATGGGACATTTATGGCAGACAACGCATTTAGAGAATCGCTTCCAATGATGAGTTATACTCCCGAAGAATTGGGTATCAATATGGCGGCATATCCAATGCAGACAGATACGGCTTTAGCATTAGGTTCTAAAGATTTATCATCATCGGGCGACATGAAATCAATGAATCCACAGCAAGAGACAATTATTCAAGCATCAAGCAATCCATTCCTCGCCGTAGTTCAACAAGACGAACAAGACGGTGGTGTTCAATTTAATGCAGAAAGTTCAATAACTTCATGGGTTGATAAAAATTCCACAGTCTTATTGATTGGTATTTTACTTTTTGGTGCAGGTTGGATAGCAAAGAGCAGGTCTTAGATAGCGAGAGGGATAAAACTTAAATATGCTACCACCATTCACGCATGATTGGCGACCCGGAGATAGGGTTGCTTCCATAGCGGTGCGGCAATCAGTAGCGGAAACGGGTTTAGGCACAATTCAACGAGTCCTTCTTGAGAGGGCAATTGTTCTTTGGGATGATGGCGAACATTCGGAAGAGAGATTACAAGATTTAATCATAGCGGGTTATGATGGTTCAAAGGTAATTAAATCCGCCGACACATTTGGGCAAAGGGGTGGAGAGGCTTGGTGGACGGGTCATTTTAGTTTAGTTGAAGACCCATCTTCCGAAGTTGCTATCAATGAAAGAATCAAAATCAATCAAATGTTAATAACGGGTCTTCCTTTGGATATTGATAAAGGTTTGAATTGGGGTTCTTTTATCAATGAAGGGTTTGCACAGGGGTCTTGAATACAATGAATTGGAATGCTGTTCAAAAGTCTTTACGACAATTCGCAGGTATCAATCTTGACAAGAATCGCAAGATTCCGTCAAATTGGGTCGTAGTTAAGGAAGAGATGGTGATAGGGGATAATAGCACATTTATTGTTCGTATGGCAGTTTTTCCCGAAACCTTTACAGGATTTTCTAAGGGTATAGGCCAACAAAATAAAAGTGTAGGTAAAAATCTTGGTATAGAAATTGAAGTTGAAGACATGGGAACGGGAGAATATGGTTCCGACAGAACATTTTCCGACATTTCCTTTGACCGTCAAAATGAATTTTTCCAAGAGGCTTTAGGAGTTATTTCAAGAACGATAACTTCTGTTTCATCAATTTCGGCCCCACAAGAAAGACAAGGTAGTTTATCACAAGTAGGTGTTCAAAGAAACCCTGCCGATTGGATGGTTGGGGATAAAGTCAATGTAGCGAGAGAATCCCTTGACGCAGGTGGCTTAACTGTTGGTTATGTGGTTAGGGTTTATCCAACATCTGTTGATGTATTATTTCCACCCGATGAATATCACGACATTGGTTGGACTGTTGAAGAAGAAAAAGATGATTTGATTTATACGGGTCACGATAATAATTGGAGAAATGTCGTAAATAAATGGTTAAAAAAGCAATTTTACGCTGATGGCATCAAAATTAACGAGAATCCTCCTTCTTGGACTAAAATGATTTCTTACGATAAATCCCAATATAAAAGGCATATTGGTGAACCTTCACCGATTCCGATTACTGCCGATGTTTGGACAGAAGCAGAACGGTTTAGAGATAATTTAATTGATGTAATGACACCATATAGGCTTTATGATGAACCCATTACGCTTCAAGACATTCAAGGAACGGGTGCAATTGAAGGATTTCAACCCATGACGGCAAATCACCGCCGCCGTCTTTAGATAACAAAACGGACAATGAATTATTATGTCTAACGGTGACGATGCGATGACTTCGGCGGAATTCGCTAAACTCATGGGTGCATACCCCGAACCTGCGGGCAATCCATCACCTGCTTACGGTGGTTTTATGGATAACTCCGCCGCTAACTTTTCATGGGTTCAAAACAATGATTATTTTGGTGCAGAATCCGATGGTGACTTATGTGATGTTTGCGAAACAAACAAATTATTGTTTGAAATGACGGATATGGCGGCAAACGAGGTTCTTTGTCAATCTTGCATTCAAGATGGTCACGATAGCCATTGGACTATTAAAACACACATTCCCGAAACATTCCCTGTGGATAGTGAAGCCTATAAGACACCTAAAACAGAAGTGGGTTATACAGTTGGTAATGGTGCAGAATCCGAGAGTAACTCATGTGATACTTGTCAAAAAGATAAACCGATTGTGGCTCATGTTGAATTTGATGGGCCTTTCCTTTCGGCATTATGCAAAGAATGTTATGCTGAACATTTAGAAATGGGTGGAAAACCAAATGTATATGGTGCAGAATCATTCTCCGCCGATTTTACCAAAGGTTATACTGATGCAACCGAAACGATTCAATATGAAGACAAATTCGGACAGCCCAAAAAATCAATAGTGCAAAGCATGACGGGGTATGCAGGTGATTGTCCTTCATGTAGTAATAAAATAAATTTCCCGATTGGTAGTAGCGGTCTTTATTGTGACGATTGCGAAGTGTATTTATTACCTTCTAAAGAAACAGGTTTGAATAAAACCTTACAATATGATGCAGAATCATTTAATGCCGAAGACTCTTGTTTATGGTGTGAAGAAGGAACAAAAGGGAATTATAGACACGAAGGGCGACCTACTGATTATTGTTCTCCTTTTTGCTATAATAAGGGCGAATTAGGAATGGATGCAGAATCATTTAATGCAGATTTATTCCACCGTATGTCAATGGATATGCCCGAAGAGATGTGGAGTCGTCGTCATGACCAATTGAAAGGGGAGCGAGGTAATGTTCACTTTGATTCGGGCAAGATTGTTCGTGTTGATGATGAGTATTATATTGTCATTAAAGCGAATCAACAAATGGGCATAAAAAATGTATATTACAGGAATAGGGATTTTAAACTTGGCCCATACCCATATACAGCAAAAGGTTGGAATAATGGTTATATGAAATGGAAGCAAGTTCCGCAAAGAGGGAGAGATTGGGCAACCGAAGTCCAAGAAGCATTAGGTGATTTCACAGACGGTTATCGGCCTACTTCATGGAATAAAGGAAAGGGTGCAGAATCATTTAATACTGAAAACCTTTCAAGAGAAGGGACATATAACATTGACATTGAATCTTATATTGATAATGAAGATGAATTAGAAGAAAAAGGATATTCCCAAAGAGATATTGAGGCCATGAAACAAGAGGTTGAAAATAAATACAAAGATGGTGATGAAGTCTTTGAAGACCTCAAAACAAATGAGTTAGATATAGCCATAGATGGCCGATTGGAAAATGATGATGAAGAAGTCTATTTGAAATACGGCGATAAAATGGTTGGCGGTGTTGAATCGGGAATTGATTATGGGGGCGATTTTGGAGGATTTAATGATGCAGAAACAGAATATCATGGTCTTTCTGCCGAAGAATACTATGCAGAATTGAATGAGTTTTATGCCGATATGGAGGAATTAACAGATGGTGTTTCCGCTATTAAAAACCGATTTGGTGATTCCGTAGGTATGGTTCAAGTGGATGATGAAGATTTAGAAGATGTGTCCGTTGAAATTACTGATACTGATGGTGGCGTTGTCTATGAGGGTATTTTGGCAGATGATGAAGTTCCCGACATGGAAGAGGAAGATTATTACCTTGCTGAAATGAAGAAGCCATCATTATTAGCCCTTGCACTTGGCGTAGGTGCTGTCTTATTGGGTGGTTCTCTTTTGAAAGATAAACTTGTCAAAAATGCGGATAATGATATTCAAGAAGTATTAGAAGATGACCCCGAATTGATTGAGAGTCCAAACATGGGAGATTTAAGCCCTGCGGCTTATGAGGAATTAGTTGTTGAATCCACCGGATATGCAGTTGATGTTATTCCAATGAGTCTTGATGGTGCTTTCATGGGTAGTCGTTTTGCGGCTTTGCCTACGGAACGCTATGTTGAATACAACGACCCCGGAATTGGCGCACATACAGACATAGCATTAACTCGTAATGAGAATTTCCTTGAACCCGAAATGGCGATGGTTCAAGCGGCGGAAGGCGAAAATGTTGTTAAAGAGACTCAAGCACCCGGTCAATCACCATATCTTAGTATGGATGGACAAGAGCCGAAGGATTTCAGTTATCGTGTTTTGAAAGAGACACACCCTGTTTCACTTGACCCTGCGGTAGTTCCATTTATTCCACAGTCTATGGCGGGCTACACAGGAAATGATAATCGTCCTCCATCGGTGTATAATAAAATGTTTAATCTTGGAGTTCTCGGTCAAACGCCTTTATTTGTTCCCGGAAATAATGATGATATTGGTTCAAGCCACACAGGTTCAAGGAGAGCGACTCCGAGCAAGATGGGTAACATTGGTGGGCCACTTTCGGATGCTGTAAATGCTTCTTATACAGACGGCCAAACCTCAAAGTCACTTGCTCAATGGTCAATTGAGAATAAAGTTCAACAAACTTCCGATACGGAAGCGATGGTAATAGATAGGTCTTCGGGTAATACTAAGCGTATTCGGAGGGTTTGAAATTGGCAGAATATATTTTAAGTGGTATCATTACGGATTCAGTAATGAAGAAAGATGAAGACAGCGATGCTATTTACATAGTTAAGGCTGACAGTTTATCAAGTGAAGATATGGTAAATTATTCACCATTTAATCTCGCCTTAATTGTTGGTCAAAAAGACTTTTATAATATGATTGTTAAGAAATTAGTTGGTGGTGTCAATACGATAACTTCAACGGGTGTCAAGATGATTGGCAGTATGCCGTTACCTGTGGAGAAGACTTATACAGTTGGTGATAAAATTACTGCCGATGGAGTTTATTCATCCGATGATGAGGACGGTTTCGCAACAATCACCCAAATACTAAATATGGAGGATAAAACCGATGTTAATGAATTTCTTAATTATTTTCAAAAGGTAAATAAAGAACATAATTATCAAGTAAAATATGCCGAAACTGTTGAAATGGCCGCCGAAGATGAAGAAGTTTTTGGTGAAGGCTATGAAACCTTCATGGCTGAATTAGGGATGAGTTATTACCCACAATCTAAGATGTATGAATCTAATGTTTGACTCGTTGGTTTTAGATAACGGAACGGACAATTGATTATCATGTCGGATTTTAATTCTTTGTATGGGGAAGATGAAGCCACTGATTACGGCGCAGATGGCATTCCTGTTGATGCCGAAGAAGTAGGGACTATTCAAGAGAACATTACACAGGAGATGGGTGATGCTGTTTTATCTAATCAAGGAGATGCTTTAGGTGCAGAAACCCAAGATGTTCCCGAACCCCTTGCACCTTTAGGTGTAACAGGGCAAGATGGGCCATTACCTGCCCCTACGAATGAACACATGGGGAATTCGTCCGACCCACTTGAACACTTCATGGAAGCGCATTCCGAAGATTTCCGAGATGTTTCGGGTATGAATCTTGCTGATTACGAAGAATGGTTATTCAAATCCGAGAGTGAAGCGGGTGAATTAGCCGTTGCTCGTATCGTTTCTAATTTCACGGCATCGGGATATGATGTTAAGCCCACTTATGCGGCTGTTGCAGGTGCTACTTGGAGTCGTATGAATTATGCGGGTGAAGACCATACTCAAGCATTAAATGGTGTTGAAAGGGCTTCCGTTGCCCAATTGCATCCACTTGTTGTTGAGATAGAATCCGAAGGTATTACATCTTTAATTGAGACTGTAAGAAAGGCTGAAAGTCAAGCGGGTGATTACCGAGCAGAAATGATTACACAGATTAAATCGGAGATGGCCGCCGAACAAGAAACCGCTAATAGCGCAAAATCGGAGTTAAATGCGGAAAATTGGACAGGTTCTATCAAAGAATACCTCAAACCTGCGGCCCTCATCGGCACGACCATAGTTGGATTCGGATTGATGAGATGGTGGAAGTAATGTCTATTGATGAAATCAATTTGGTGGCAAACTCCCGATATGGTATATCATTACCTACCGAGTTATCAAACGGTAAATTTGATGATAGGGAATACTATCTTTGTAATGAACATTTTATTATCACTACTGATGATGAGGATTTTGTTGAGCATAAGGTATGGCGGATTTGGGATATGGATGCCCTAAAATATGTTCCATCCACGACTACTTCATTAGAAGAGGCAATTGAAATTGTTGAACGAGAGACTGAACGGCAAATAGGTCTTGCGTATTCTTTTTGGGGTGGTGATACGAAATTGGGTATCCATTTACTTAATGACCGTCAATTAAGTTCTATGAAATATAAATTAACTAAACGAGAAAAAGACATGGTAATAGACAGGACTCCCACCACACCCTATGCCGATGAATGGATTCCGTTAAGGTTAAGGGAAGATAAGGGTCAATATCTTATGGGAAAATTACCTTGTCCCACTTGTGGTTTTCGGGAATTTACATCATTAACTGCGGCAGAACGGCATCATTTTTACTGTAAAGAGTATGGTTTTCAACCTTCCAATGGTTTATATTTCACTCCAATACAAAAGATGATGCTAAAAGCGAATTTGCTAAAGGGTGCAGAAGATAGTTTTTGGGATTTTGATGAAGATACATTCACTAAAGCCGGTTTAGATTCTGCTATGGAACGGTCTAAGCCATCTATCACACCCGATGAAGATTGGGTTTTGGTAAAATTAAAGAAACTTTTGCGTTATACTTGGCAGACACAACCGGATTGTTCCGGTGTATCTAATGTGGATTTGGTGGAGGGTGGTTTCGGTAAAAAAGATATAAATAGAATTATCAAGTCGCTTTCACAAAAGGGATATATAATTGTTTCCGATGGTATAATTTATTCAACACCGTTAATGTATGTTCATTTCGGATATATGGTGGATTGGATGTATGATGTATCGGGTATGACGGAAGAGGATAAAAATATCGTGAAGGGGATTAGTTATGTTAATGAGGCTGAAACCACAATTCAATTTATTGAAAAGAAATACACGAAAGAACAATTGAGGGGGTTGTTAAATGCAAATTATCACAAAAGGTCATTTCCTAACACCGGAGGGGGAACGATAACTTATGAATATGGCATAGATGATGATATATTAAAACGAACTCCGCTTAGAAAATTGTCAATGGCTTATGCTTACGACATTGAGAAACGAAATAAATGGATAAAGGGAGATAAAACCAAGTCCCTTAATGGTAAGGCTGAATGGCGGTGGGTTCAAAAAAGAAAGGGTGGGCGATTGATTTCCAATCCAAAAATGAGATTTGGTGCTGAAACCTTTGAAGCAAGGGGTGATAGGATAGGAAAAGGCTTGTATTGTGATGGATGTGGTAATGGTCGGCTAAAACTCAACTATTTAGATATTGGACAAGGGCGAACATTATACTGTAAGTATTGTGAATTGGATATTAAAAATAGTGGCTATCATATTATTTATGAGGGTGGTGAAAAGGATTATCTCAAAGAAAATGGTTATGAAGCGGAAAGCACTAAACCACATTCAGTTACAATTTCTCGTTCAAGCAATTCCGAAAAGAAGTTAATGGCTGTTTTTGAAGATAGTGAAGGTAAAAAGATTAAGACCACCCACTTCGGACAAAGGGGTGCAAGTGATTACACTAAACATGGTGAAAAGGAACGGATGAAGCGATACCTTGAGCGTCATGGTGGTGGAACTACTACAAGCACGAAAGAGGATTGGAAAGACCCGACCACCGCAGGTTCACTATCCCGATGGATTCTGTGGAACAAGCCGAGTTTAAAAGCCTCTTTTGATGATTACAAATCCCGATTTGGATTGAAAGGAAGTCTAAATGTTTCTAAATCAGCCGAAGAAAAAAGACAATTGATTTCCGAATTAGTGTGTTTCAAATGTGGAGTCAAAGATGAAATTGCTAATTACAATTGGAATGAAAATGCCAAAGGGTGTTGTGGTATGGGTGTTAGAGAAAAAAGGTATTACGCCAACAAATCTGCCGAAACAAATGAATCCAAATTCCCTACTTTCCAATTTGCAGGTTCGGTTTTATTGGTATCACTTTTACCATTGTTTTTAGATAACAAGAAGGACAAGGTATGATTATGAACCTTGACCTCGCAATCCAAAATCAAGTCATAGGGCGTTCTTTCATGGCTGATGCTATGCACGGAGTCGCTTCTAACTTGGGTGACGGTCATTATCGTTTGAATGCTTTCTATGAATCCGAAAATGAGGCGAATTCAATACTTGGCAATCCAATTTCAACATATGTTCCAAACCCTACTTCTGCTTATGTGCGACCACCTACAAGCCCTCCGAATATGCCCGACCCCGAATCCTTTACACAAGAGATTGGTAGTGGATATACGGTATCTTATGATAAGGCATCAATGACTTGGGCGTTGAATCGTGTTACACCTATGAGTGGAGTGTCTTCTTGGTGGGCTACCTTAACCAATCAATCCACCGATGACATTAAATCTTTAGTTTCAAAATCCGGCCCAAATGCCATGCACCGATTTTTAACTACAATACAAGACATGGATTTGTCTATGGATTTGAAAACAAAGATAACGGAGATTTGTATCAATAAAACCGATAATACGGGAATTAGTGAATTTGTTGGGGGACAAGTAATCACTTCTGCTATTGACAACCCTCTCCAATCCGATTCATTCCTTTATCAACAAGGAAACGCATTAGATATTCTTGCTTCGGAATATGTCTCACCGCCGATTTTATCCACATCAACAAGTGAACAATATATTGCCCCTCCAACTATGACGACCACAGAAAACATCAAAGTAACAGGAGGAAACCCTCGTCCATTTTGAATGAGAGGTTTTAGATAGCGGCGAAACGCAAGGAAGATTATACCAAAGGTGAAAAGAACATGGATGTATTAGCCACAGTCAAAGACGATATTTATCAACCTGCTGTGGATTCCGTTATGGGTATTCCATCAGCACTTAAAGAAACATTTACTACTAAGAAGAAGGCAACTTCTGTTGGATGGGCTATGGGTGGTCTTGTGGGTGCATCAGTAATTGGTGCAGGTCTTACTATGCTTCCTCTTGGCCGTCTTCCTTTCGGTAATGGTATTCGTGTCGCTATAACAGGCGGTATGGGTATTGCTATGATGACGGTTGGTAGTAAAGATTTAGCAAGTGCAGGTTCAGCATGGTTTGTTGGAGGCGCAATTTTAACAGGTGTCGCCGCAGGTCAAGTATTAGGTCTTGTAGGAGTTTTCCCTAAACTTGGAAGTGCTATGACCAAGCAAGCAGAAAGTGGCTATTACGGCGACATGAATCTTTCTAATTATACTCCAATTGATTCGGTTGAGGTTGATAGGTCATCTTACCAACCTACTCAAGACTACGGTGCTGAAACTGTTGAACAAGTTATGACAGAAGATTCTCCCGAAGTCCAAATCGCACAAAACATGGTTGGAAGTCCTCTTGACTCGGTTCGCCAAGAATCGGCTATGGGTCATGGAGTAACACAATGGTTTGGTGCAGAAACACTGAATTCGGCTACTTCACTTAATCAACGCATGGATATGAAGAAGTTTTCCGCATCAACAGATGTTGGCGGAAATCGTGTAAAGACCGGAGATACTTCAATGGCTAATGTTATTGGTGGAACTTCAATGGCAGATTCCGCACCTTCAATGACTTCTTATGATGTATCAATGGAGGCAGGTGCGCTTCCACAGACCAAAGAATTAGGTAGTGGTATGCAAGATGTCTTTGACACATATATTCTCCCATCTTACGAGATGCCCTCCGCCGGAGGAAGTGGACATGGTGTAACCCAATGGTATGCAGATAGTGTCCAAACAGGTTTCATTGGAAACTTCATGGCGGGCGCAGAAGGTCATGGGAGTGTCTTAGGACAATAAACAGGAAGTGAATTAAATGCAAATGATTAAAGATGTATGCAAGAGAACAGAAACCCCAACCGGAAAAATTGTAGTCGGTGCATCCGTGCTACTACTCGGTCTTGGACATTTTGGTAAAGATAGCGGATTGATGAATATGTCGGTTGGCCCTGTGTCAATTGGAATGGTTGCGGGAACTGTCGGCGTTGTTGTCGGTTCTTGTATCTTGCTTAACCGCTTTATGTGAAATTAGGAAGTGAAAATTATGATGAATAAATTATGTAAAGGAATTGAAACAAAGAATGGAAAGATGTTGTGTGCAGTATTAACCACTGTTGGTGGATTGCATTTGGCATTGACTGAATCTCAACCTGTTCTTGGTGTGCTTGACCTACCTTCTTTCGGTTGGTTCAGCGTTCAACATATTCTCGGCTCGGCCCTCGTCGTTTGTGGCGGTTGCTGTGTTCTAAACTGTATGAAGTAAGGTGATTTAATATGATGGATAAAATTAGAGATATTCTTGTAAATAAGTGGACTCTTGGTGGTTCATTGGTTGTTGTTGGTGTCGGCACTCTTGGTGGCGTTCCAATGTCAAAAACTTTGAACCGTGTTTGGTTCTCAATCCCTGTAATCGGATTTGATGTCACAATCCTCCGATTCATGGGTCTTCTAACAACTCTTCTTGGTATTGCTGTCTTGACACGCTACGACCCACTTTCCGTTGCGAAAGAGGCGTGAGTAGGGAAGTCTTTAGATAGTCAAAAAAACAAGAATAGAATAACACAAAGGATAGTGAAAAAATATGTCAATGAGAAGTCAAGTATATGAATGGTCAAATCTCGCCGCAGGTGGTTTAGGACTTACATCAGTAGCCACACTACGCAGAAGCGTTGATGCACAACCACAGGTCGTCCCTGCAAACCGAGAATACGATATTTTTATCGGCGGAATTGGTAACAACATCACAAAACCTGCGGAAACAACTGCAACCCAATTTATCGTAATTGAAGATATTGCTTGTTCAGCATGGCTCGGCGGTGCTTTACAGGTTCGTATTAACACCACAGATTACTTTCAAAACCCCGATGTCACAGACCAAGCGGGCGTTCCGGGACTTGCTTCCCCATACCCAAGAGGGTCTTCAAACATTCTTGCGGCTACAAGCGCACTTGAAGTGGCAAACACAAACAACCTTTTGAAGTCTTTTGACCTTTACCCCGACATTTATGTGCTTCCGGGTCAAGTTTTCCAAATTCTTTACAGTTTGACAACCACAAACGCTGACTACCCTGCCGCTAACCAAACAGCAGTAGTTTCGGCATTCGTCAAATATACCCTCTATGATGGCCCGGATGCCCTTATAGCAAACAAACTTCTTGAACTCGGCGTAACAATTAACCCAAACAATGTTGATTGGTATAAGCGAACCTTGATTGAACAGCAACAAAGAAGCCGTGTTGCGGCTGTCGCTACCAACGGAGGAACTGCTTAATTCGCCCTTCGGGAATGAATTAAACAATGGATGTGAAAATTATGAGTATGAGAAGTCAAATATACCAATGGAACAGTCAAGCCGGAACACCAATCACAAGTGTTATTGGGGCCGCAAATCAATTAGGACAAGCAACATCAATCTTTATCGGTGGATTCGGTAACAACATTACCAAGCCCGCAGAAACAACTGCTACGCAGTTCGTCGTTATTGAAGATGTCGCAGTATCTCCAACCTACTTCGTTTATTCGGGTATCGGCACAGTCGCCGCACCTGTAACTATTCGTGGTCTTATCGTTGGTGCAGAAGGCGCAACGCCATCCGGTGTTGCAGGGAACCGTGCATATGTTCAAGTCCGAATTAACACCACAGATTACTTCCTTGACCCCGACAATGTGGGCAACGATGGTATTCCGGGTGCGGCAAGTCCATACCCACGCAGTATCAATTTCCAACCTTGTTTCAACCTTTACCCCGATGTCTATGTGCTTCCGGGTCAAGTGTTTGATGCTCTTGTAACCTTTTACAATTCGGGTGCAACAGGAACCACCGTTCTTAACAGTGGTCTTTACTGCTTTATGAAATATACCCTCTATGACGGGCCGGACGCTCTCATCGCTAACAAGTTGTTGGAGATGGGAATTTCTATCAACCCCGGAAATGTGGATTGGTATAAGCGAACTTTGATTCAATCACAGTCAGCAGGGCCAATGCCTACCGCTTAATCGCAGTAAGTAACAGGTTTTCAACAATCTCAATGCCGTAAGGCTCAACAGATTGCGGGCGAAATAGGAATCACAACCTTTATTAACCTGCAATCTATGAGGCTTTAATATGGGATGGCAGATTTGGTGCGACACAGGTAATGAATATGCGTCACAGGGCCACTTAGGTTTTTACTGTGATACCGAAGATAAATCTTTTGGGCCGGTTTTTTTAACTGACACCGATTTTGATAAAGCCCTTTTCCATAAGTTATGGGAATTAGGTAATTTTGAAGACCCACGCTACGCAGAACCACAGGTAGTTTATAATCAAACAAAGCATCTTATTTCACTTATCAATTGGAATGAGAATATAATTAGCACTCTAAAAATCACTCGGTTTGGTGAGGGTCACGCACCCGTAACAATTTGTGAAATCTCAAAGAAGGATAGTTATGAAAACATGGAGTTCTCTTTTTTTGGCGAGGAATTTGAGTATGGTGATATAAAATTAAAGTCTATCACAGATGATGAATATCAATATCTTGAAGAAATGTTAGACGATTTGAATAGTGAAGTTAATTTTATGATTGTTTCGCAAGGTTTCATACAAAACCCAATTACTATTGCTCATACTCAAAACAACCATCTCGGATTAGGTATGACTATTGAATGGGAAGTATTAGATAAAGACTAAACAATGTAATTCTATGTTTGACATAATCGTTCCGATTTATCGCATCTCCGAAGAGTTACTTTTGAAGGCATTAGATTCAATTAAGGCACAGACATTAACTGATTATGAAGTGTATGTTTGCGATGGAACGCCGACAGAACATCAAACCTATGATGCACAGGCTGTTGTTGAGTGTTATGGCTTCAATTATATCCGCCAAGCCCTCTCACACCCCCTTGTAGGCGGCGCACGGAATCAAGCGGTATCTATGGGGTCTAATCCCTATCTTGCTTTCCTTGATGGTGATGATTATTGGTATGATGGTTATCTTTTTGAAATGAAAAAGGCAATTGAAGATTCAAACGAAAGGGTCAAAATATGGTCTGTTGTTCTTGATTGCGAATATCCTTTAATATCTCAATTCACAGGTGCTACCTTTCAACGAAAAGGATTATATGCTCATTGGGAAGACCAAACATTTTTAGAAAACCACCCCGACTATGCTTACTATTGGTTCTTCGGTCATCCCCCTGCACCGACAGGGACGATAATTGATAGGGAGGCGTTCTTAGCCGTTGGAGGTTATGACACCGGACTTGGTATGGGTGAGGACACCGAATTGCTAATGCGGATTGTTGGCGACCCAAGAAAAACATCCGAAAGAAATCATTATTCACATTTGCCATTGATATGTGGATTTCATTACATTGGAGAAGAGAATACTTGCTCTTTCGGAACTCAATCGGGAGTGTCTCATCAGCGTAGCCCGGACGACATAAAAGCGTTTTTCGCATCTAATTCTCTAAGTTTTAGCAAAATTCACCCACGACCTACGATAGATGAACTGCCTACTCCTGTTTCGGATTCATTCATAGAAACCTTAAAAGGTGTAATGCGGAATCAAATACATACTCTTTAGTGAAGGTATAGATACGGATTTGACTAATAGTTTATTATGAGCCAAACGATTGCGATTGATACCCCGATAGGACAGATTACAATTCCGTATTCGGAAGATTCAATTTTAACCTTCGCAAAGAAGTTAGCCAAAGTAAGTGAGGGTGAACCAAATCTTTTAGAAGATGCTGTAACTGATTTTTTCGGTGTGAGTGATTTTGAGGCTGTTGAATCGGATTGGGTATTTTGGGAGGATACGAGGACACCCATTTTTCTTTATGATATGATGAAATGGTTATCCACAGAATACGATATTGTAAAGACTATGGGATTCAGCATGAGTAAGAGGAAAGCGACAGGTGTGCAATATCACCAATTTGATTACCCACAGGGCAAAGAGAAGATGCCTATTCGTGCAACATATTTTGTCCGTAGTAAAGCCGATGGAACACCATTTGTTATTGATTTCATGCCCTTAGATGGCCTTCATTTAGAGATACAGATTTTACACCTCCCCGAAACTCGGATTGAGGATTTTCACAAACAATATGATGCTTATTGTTCAAAAAGTGGGATTTTACGAAATAATACGGTTGATGCAAAATTACAATTCATTCATGTTGATGATGTTTCATGGGATGATGTAGTTTTAACGAATGAACAACAAAAAGCCCTTGATAAAAATGTAGTAAAATTTATTCAAAATCTAAACTTGTATGAGGAAAAGAATCTTCCAACGAGCCGAGGGTGTTTGGTTACAGGGCCGCCGGGAACAGGAAAAACTCTAACTTGTTCGGCCATTATGAATCAAGTGGAAAGCACAATTATTTACATTACTTCCGAAGATATTGATGAGAGGGGGCAGATAAGTAGTTTATACGAAATTGCCCGTAAAGTATCACCTACGATTATTATAATTGAAGACATTGATACACTTGGGGGTATAGATAGGACTTCGGGCGACCATCCTATACTCGGTGAGTTTTTGAATTGTTTAGCGGGTGTTGAATCTAACGGTGGAGTAGTAACTATTGCGACTACAAATTTCCCCGAATCTCTTGATAAAGCATTGGTGGATAGGCCGGGCAGATTTGATTTCCGAATTGATTTTGGACTACCCGATGAGAAATTAAGAAAGCATATTTTAGAGAAGTATTTATCCAATTTTAGTCATCAAAAAATTGATTTGAAACCATTGATTAAAGATACTGATGGTATGACAGGGGCGCATTTGAAAGAGATGGTAATGGTAGCCTATATGGATGCTTTAGAGACTTCGGGATATAAGAAAGATACCAAAATTAGTAGTAAGAATCTTCAAGACTCAATGAGCATTATTTCTGCCAATAGAGAGAAGTATAATCACTACAAACCTAAAGGTTCATCCCTAAGTGTGAATTATCAATGAAGCGAGTCTTTAGATAACGAGAACACCAAATAAGGGATATGGGTCGTAAGCCGAATCAAGAGGGTCGTAAAGAATACCTTGAGAATCCCCGAACACACTTTAGATTTTCGGATGCTTCCGATTTCCGAGAAGTATTCCCTAATGATGCTGTTGGCAACGAAACATATTTGAAACCTGCTACGGGCGGTAAGCGTCTTGGCAAGGGCAGTTTCCGTATTGTAGCACACCTCCCAAACAAATATCACGATGACCGAGAAAACTACCTCAATAAGATGAAAGGTGGCTCAATGTCTCGTTTTATGGACGGTGGTTCACTTCCGGCAAATCGTATTCGTTGGGATGGTGCATCTAACGCAGGGGCGCACCTAATTCTTCATACTAAGAAGGGTAAGCGTGTTGAGTTTTACCTTGTTGGTCTTGGTGACAGAAATCCGAGAGGGGCTATGGTTTATGCAACAGCAGTATTCCCATCGGAAAAGACTCGCAAATTAGTTCAATGCCCTGTTCAAGTGGGATTCTTTGGACAATCAAAATCCAAACCCGGAGAATACAAATTAACATTCCAAAAGCCTCGTATTGAATGTGGCAAAAACCTTGCGAAAGCAGGTCATGTTCCCGAATCATTCCTTAAACCCGATAAAAAAGGTAAAACAGTTAAGGCGGCAGAAGGTGGAGACTTCTTCATGTCGGAGGAAAACCACACATATTTCCATACAGTAACCGGAACACAGGATGTGCAAATTATGAATAGTGAAACACAAGCAACAGAAAGAGCGTATTACAACCCAAGCGATGCTATGGTTGGAGATGAAACACTTGATGGGTATCAAATTACTGATTCTTCAACGGTGGACTTGACTTCAAATCAACCAACGGCTAATTATGGTGCAGAAGGCGAAACAGCAACATACTCACCATCCGAAGAACCGGACATGGTATCTTCTTCCTCCTTTGAAGACCCAACCAATGCACACTTTTCCGCAGACTGTTCCTGTGTTCCTTGCGGAACTTGTATGGCCGCAGAAGCGTTCTATGCAGAAGGCGAATCATCTGTTGAACCTGCTAACGAGCCTATCGCAGTTGCAGAAGGACATTCCCTTGATGGATACACACCTATTGACTCCCTTGAAGAAGGCGCACCTATTGGACATGGCGTTAATCAATTCTTTGGAAGTGCAGAAACCGTTGAAGGCGCACTTCTTGATGAATCCACAAGCGGAATTGGTATTGAAGAAGGAACTTCCCTTGACGGATATAGTGGCGTTGATTCAGTAGCAGTTGAAGCCCCTCTCGGTCATGGTGTCACTCAATGGTATGCAGAAAACGCAGACGGCCCACGCCCTGTATTTAATGAAGATATTACAGGTCAAGATGGCCCAAGTGCAAGCCCAACCAATTCTAATTTCTCCGCACAAGGCTATAATGATAAACAGAATGAATCAATTGGTATGCGTCATCGTGGTCGTAAATCACAATCTATGAAATCCCGAAGAGATGAAGCCTCCGGTATGGATAAGCGTCGTGGTCGCAAATACGATGATGTAGGAACAATGGACAAGAAGTTTAATGCAATTGTTTCCCACCGCAATAAAAAGGGTCGTTTCAATGGTAATCAATCAGTTCACAGTAACTCCACAGGAAAGTTCCTACGACAAGGTGCAGACACAGCAGGTTATCTTCAAGATGGTGCGCTATCATTAGATGGCTACACACCTTTGGAATCTGTTGATGTGGATAGAACCTCTTATCAACCAACACAGAATTATGGTGCAGACCAAGAGATTGATATGTCTTTCAAGGACTCCGTTAAGGTAGGAACCGGACTTTCAGTAGGTGTAGCCGCAGGTAGCATCCTTCTCGGTGTTGCAGGTATGCTTTCATTAGGTTTGCTTGGTTCATTCATGGGTAAGGGCGAGTGAAGCACATGGAATGGAAGACTTTCTTCATTGGTGCAGGGGTAACAGCCCTTGTTCTTTATATTTTTGATGAGGAATTACAACCTGTTGTGGACAAATCTAAATCAAGTATTGTAAAATGGTTTGGTGCAGAAGGTGGCGCAAATGGAAATAATGGAATTAACGATAATGGCGATGTAGTGCTTGGAACTAATAGAGTCTATCAAATCCCTATCAATTCGGGAGGCACAAGTCTTCCTGTAATCACACCACTTGCTTCGCCTGTATCGGGTTCGGGTAACTATGTAGGGCAGACAGCATACCCTATGGCCGCACAAAATAATCTATCGGAATTGATTGACGGGGCTTCTTGGATGAATGCCGCCGCATATACTAATGCTTCTTTCGGCCAAAATTATTCGGGTCGGGCAATCGGCAACGAGTGAGAATCCATTTTCAACTTCGGAAATGATAAGTCAAAAGACGCAGTAGTGCGTTTAGGCTATTTTACTTAATCTTTGAAATCCAAACCTTTATTAACCTGTTCAACTGACAGGGAATCATGGCGACAAGAGCGATACGATACGACCAATTGAAAACCGACAGTGCAATAACAGCAACCGAAGCGACTGTGTGGGCTAATTACAACCAAAATGATACCGACATTTGGCATCCACTTCAAGTGGCTGTTCAACATCAAATTGAATTCGCAGGTGTTCATGCGTATGATTTACAAGTAAAGATAGCCGCACTCCGAAATGAGGTGTATTCATGTGGCACTTATATGCAGGTTATGAACAATGTGTATGGATTCCTATTGCCCGAAATCGTTAAATTTGAATTGAGCAATACCACATTACCAACCCTTATGCGTGAGAAATTGATTACAATGCGTAAAGTGATGAAATCAAAGCAACCAACCGACAGTTATTATGATGGCCGGACTGATGGCGAATTCACAACCGCTATGAACGAAATGACAAGTGCTATGTTTGATTTTACAAGAGTTATTAACCTAAAATACTTTGCACTTTGTTCACCAAATCCACAAAACATTATCTCAAGTAGTGTAAATTACAGTATCGTTGATGCTAACACTACGGATGCACAAATTGAGGATATGGTTAGTGCAAAAGATTGGTCTATGATGTGGCGTATGAATACATATTACCTATTACAAGGTGGATATGACCGCCCATCAGTGGCTCATCAATACCCTGCAATCTCCGATGATATGATGAAAACATTCATGGAAAATCTCATTGAGAATCACCCTGCTATCGCTCTCCGAATTGCACAGAATGACCAATTCTTCCAAGACAATCCGATGGCTCAATCTATCGGACATTCATGGACTTCACGCAACCGAAGTGACGACTGTTGGTTCAAGGTTTCAAATGACCAAGTGAATAAGAGTCGCACGATTGTTTTTGCACCACCACGAAAATTCTTTGGAAAATTCACACCCTCACTTTTTGATATGACGAACCACATTGAAACCTTCAAGGAAGATGTGAAATTTTTTATTAAATCTGCCCAACCTCAAATCAATGCTAAGATTGATGCCGCTAAGGTTCTCACAGACAAGACCGATAAAGCACACCAAGAAGCCATTGTGGGACTCGTTCAAGGACTACTTGATGATAAGGACACAGTTAGCGTAGGAACGGCTATGATAGGCCACATTTCGGGTATAGCATACCTTCCGATTGATGCGTCTTCATTCCCTAACCACTACGCACAATTCACATACTACGACTTCACTCGCAAGCAAGATATGACCCAATACCTTTACCCTCATAACATGAAAGGTATTGTATCGCTAAGTGATTTCAATGTGACCGATGAGGTTCAACAAGTCATCTATAAAGCATACCAAGAAAGCCTTGCATCTCATCGCACCCAACACGCAAACAATTGCGCTCAATTGGCTCGTCAAATCTCACAGCAAACCACCCGCCACGATGCAGAAATGAATGGTCTTACAGTCGCATTCAAAGAGTATCAAGCACAGGTTTGATTTATCGTAGTCTTTAGATAACGAGAGCGACTAAATATACCCATGAGTGCTGTCCTTGACTTTCGGCAATTGCGTGATAAGGTTCTCGCAGGTGAAGAAGACGAAGAGGTTGAAGAGGTTAAATCCCCTATGGGTGAAGAGGTTGGTCGCAATCAAACCATTGGTGCGATTTGTATTTCTGCCGCAACATTCTCAATAATTGGATATGATAAATTCGGTAATGGTGGGCAAATGTTCTCACCTGCAATCACAACAGGAATCCTTTGTTTAGGTGCTATTCTCCCACTTGGCTATGCTCTTGGTAATTTGAGTCGTGGAATGGAAGCACAGACTGAAAAGACACGCTATGAACGCCTTCTTGACGATTCACAAGAGATTATTGAAGAACAGCAAGAAGAGATGGAATCAATGGAAGCAGAAGCCGAAGAAGAAAAAGAGGCAGAAACTCAACAAGATGATTATCGCTACGATTACCTTTCCGAATCGGATTCGTTTTTCCATGCCCCTGCACTCGGTATGGGCATCAGTGCATTTGGTCAAGAAGGTGTTCCATATCGCCCTAATAACACTAATAATCTGTGGTGATTTCTCCATTATTTCTTCATGGAGAGTCTTAGATAGTGGCGACTTCAATAACTCACTATGTCAAAGACTACCTTCATGGGATATGTTCCTTCTTTGAAAGAAAAGCATGAATCAAAAATTGTTGGTTCTAAAGCGATTGAATCAAAAGGCGGTTCTATTCGTTATACCCTACAAGGTGAATATGAAGGCCGTAAGACCCTCCCTAAGACCGTTTCTAAGGCCGACTTTGAAGGTGTCTATGGATTTGATGCTAAAGCCGCAGAATCCGCTATAATCATTGGTAAGAACAAGAAGGGCGATGTTGATGTTATCGCTTATACTACTGATGCTAAAGACAAGACAGGATTCACACCCGAAAAAATATATTTTTCAAATGTTAATCACGATGTTACAGGTGTGCGTGATTTACAAAATTATAGCAATCATGCGGAAACTTATGAGGATGCTAAAGATGCCGATACAGTAGGTAGTCCATCCCCCGCAACCATAAATCAACCCGCACCTTCCGAAGACCCGTTTCCTCAAGAGCCTTCAAATGCGTCCTTTTCTGCACCATTATTCTCAAGAAAATACACACCGCAAAAATTGATGGAAATATCCATGCAAGGTGAAGATGAAGAAGTGCTTAGAAAACTCTTTATCAAAACCGCTAAGAAAAATGGATTGGATGGCTATGCGGATAAAAACATTAGTGGTCGTAAAACATTAGAAGAAATTGTAGGGACAGACGAATATAATGGTATTGATTGGCAAGTTATGGTTTATGAAATGTTGGAAATGCAAGAAAAGGGAAGTGGTTTGAAAGGGTGGAAGGTATTGGGTTGGGACTCTAAAGAGGATATGGAGAAGGCCATAAACGGTGCTGAAAACTTTTCTGCTGAAACAAAAGACAATTTCGTTTATGATATTGTCACTTTCACACAAGAAGATGTTGATAAAAATGGTTGGGAAGACTTTTACTTGGATGGAAAAAGAGAAAATGGGTTTGATTGGATGCTTGAAGACAGATTTCCGACCTATGACGATGCAGTAAAAGCAATTGGAGAAATTAACAAGGAAACCCCTCTCGCTTTGGCCCATATTTGGGAATGGGATAAAGATTTGGTTGTTCACACTTTCCCCGATGGAACGAAAGATTTAGGACAATATACGGATAACTACAAAGTAATCATTGACACCCACCCCGATTCAAAGAGTGTTTCCGAAGTCAAAGAAGCGTTTGGATTTGGTAAGGAAGACGAAGAGGAAGAATCCGAAGAACCAAAAACTCAAGAATTCACAGTCGTTATGCAAGAAGGCGACAAGTTAGAATTGACCGATATTGAAGAAGACACAGAAGGTGATGTCTCGGAGGATGTGGAACCTAAAGAGGAAGATAGCCCCGAAGAATCCGAAAATGAGGAAAAAGAGGCTGAAAGTAATGTAAGAGTTTTCGTAGTATCATCCGTTGATTACGAAACCGATGGTCAAGAAGATTTAGACCTCCGACAAGATTTCACTTTCGCACTTGACAAAGACGATATTGGAGATACAACCGATATGCAAGAAATTGCAGACGAAATCATTGATGATATTTCCGATGAAACAGGATTCCTTGTTAATGGATTTTATTTCCAAGAAAAGATGCCCGATGGAACAATGGTTTCTTTGGATGCAGAATCTTACCAAGCAGTTTCCGCAAAGGTCACACGCCCTGTCAAAGAAGATGAAACCGAAGACGAAGAATCCGAAGGACTTTCCACATTGGCTAAGGTCGGTATTGGTCTTGGTGCTTTAGCGGTTGGTGCGGTAGTTTTGGGTGCAGAAGATGAAGGCGAATCCGATTATTGGACAGGTGATAGTGCTTCATGGCGAGCCGAATATGTATCGGGTGCAAAAACCTTTTCCGCAGAATGGATTGAATTACAAGGTGACGATGGCCCGTCTTATACATGGGATGATTTATATTATAATTGTCCCGCTTGTAATGAACATTTAGAGATTCCGAGCATGAGTCCCCACTACAATGATGATTTCGCAATCTGTTCACAAGGGTATGAAGGCGACAATGGTTGCGATGGCAAATATCCTTTAGATATGCTTGACTCTTTTGAAGAATTCCAATGGTTTCATAGGATAGGTGGAGTCACAAATGAAGAGAATAATTACCAAGACCCCGAAAAATCCGTTGAAGATATGGTGGGACATTGTGGAGTTTGTTCATCATCACAATCATACCATCCCGATAATATGATGTTAATGGCTGACAGACCCGACATAGATTGGGATAGCAAACCCGATGTTTATCCGGGGCAGACATGGTATTGTCAAGGCTGTGGGTCGGGAACTGAATTCCTTATTGATGCGAACAAGTGGGTAGCGGGTGCAGAATCATTTAATGCTGAAACCACAATGACGGTTGAACATAAAGATGGCTCAAAATACAGATATTCGGAAACCGACCCCATTTATGGTGAAATGGGTGGTATTGTAGGTCATGTTTCGGAAATTACGGATGAAAAGGACACCCCATATCAAAAAATCTATGGGCGTGATGTGACGAGAGGACATAATTTTCATTTGAATCAAGCAGAAGGTTTCATAGACCAATTAGACCATGTTCATCCACTCGCAAAAATCTATTGTTCAAATTGTAAAAAAGAAGATTCCGATTATCACTATTCTTGTGGCAATTGTGGTTCACTTAATACGGGTTTGGGTTCGCCCGAACAAAGTCACATGACGCATGGACATTGGATTAGCCGAGATAATTTCCCCGAACTTTATGATGCAGAATCATTTAATGCGGAAATTTTTGAAGCCCGTCTTAAAAATCAAAAAGTATTCTGCAAGGAACACGGTATGTGGTATAAATTGAATCATCAAACAGGTCTTAATCAATTAACAAGAGGGACAGGCTGTGAGGGTTGTATTAACAAACACAAGGGCAAAAAGGCAGAAAATTTCTCCGCCGAAGGGGATGGACTCAAGGCATTTGCTAAGAAGATAGAAACCGAAAAGAAAAAACTCATCAAGAAGGTCAAAAGAAGTGGATTTTATGAGAACTTTGGAGATAAAGAAACTC
>Ga0307488_10000193_pt1 | contig 46202 bp, 32 predicted proteins | sample SB02metaG_FD_202248 | JGI IMG/M metagenome (GOLD analysis project Ga0307488, IMG submission 202248) | Sea-ice brine microbial communities from Beaufort Sea near Barrow, Alaska, United States - SB 0.2 | ecosystem: Environmental > Aquatic > Marine > Coastal | place: USA: Alaska | collected... | reverse complement strand
CCAAGTTCAGAGGACACTTGGGATCATCGAAGTTCGCATACAACGATCAACCGGTGAACGTATCCTCAAAATCCCGAACGAGCTTAATGACAATCTCCAGGTATCTTCCGTTCGACTCCTCGGGTGTGGCGAAGGTGTGCTGCAGCCCCTGGAGTTCCTTCCCCAAGGCGTCAATCTTTTGTTTTAACGTGGCCTTGATGTTGGGCATGAAATCGCCCACGACGCTGCTCTGAATGTCAACGATCTTCTGCGTTAGCGTGGCGATGCCCCACTCCTCGGGTTTCAGATGTTTCAACTTGGGATCCGTGGTGAAAAGTTCACGTTCCTTTTCGCGCACAGCTTCGACGGAGAGGTCGGTTTCGTTCTTGGTGCGGTTTCGGACGGCGATGAAGCCCTGCGGGAGACGCACGTCACCCTCCCGCTCCATGCGAATCTTTTCGATGATATCACTGTCTGCATGGAGGCTGTCCACCTTGGTGACAACACCGATGGTCCTCTCCTCCGCCAGATCCTTGGCCAACTTCAGCGCCTTTGGGTTGTTGAAGTCCTCACTTCCGGGAATGACAACGAGGATGATGTTACCAGGCCGTTTGATGTATTCCGTCGTGAGATTCACAGTCGCCTCTTCGATGTTGACGCCCGGGTCGGGACAGTTGCACGTAATGCCGGGCAAGTCAGTAAGCGTCAGCGTCGGGCACCCTTTCATTCGGACGCGGATATATATCGGCTCGTGCGTGATCATTCCGCTTTTCGTCATCCCGTTGGTGAGTTCCTCGATGAACACCGTCTCTTCCCCGAGGGCGCAATTTTTCGGATTTGAGTACTCCGAGTCCTTCGACAGAAGCACGACGGGCTCTTCCAAGGTATCGTCGCGCTCAAGGCTCACAACGGAAGGACATCGTGTGCACATGGTGTCTCCGCGAGGAAAGGAAATGCGCGATATCGACTCCAAGACGGAAGACTTGCCCGCGGACTGCGCCCCCGCGACGCAAATTCCAGGAACCTCGATACCTTCTCCCTCAGGGTTCGCGCGGTGCCGTTCGATGCAGTCCAGAGCCTTCTGGAGCTCGGAGCTTGCGAAAACGTCGTGCAGGTCGGGCGCGCCGCTCGTTGTGGTCTTGTTTCCGTTTGGCAGGAATCTTCTTACTATCAGTTGTCGAAAGGAATATGGTTAGTCCGAGGACAAAAGTCGAATCGGAACCTTGGCCGAGCCGAATAGCGAGTCACGAAGACAGGAGACGGTCTCGCGCGCGGCAGATGCACACGTACCGTCCGGGTTAGGCGCCCCAAAATCTTGCTTGCGTCATCTCTATCTCCCAGCCATGCACGTATGTACACCGAGTGTCTCTTCGGTGCAGAGCGTCGTGCTCGGCGCCTGTCGTTGTGGGACCTTCCCAAAAGCAACAACGTTTTTTCAACCACTCAACTTTTCGGTAAAAAGAAACGATTTTTATCGTCAGCAAGTCGGCACGTCCAGGGTTGTGACGCATCGCGCCCACTCAGGCGCGCGCGTGTTTCGTGTCGGTGAAGTCGGGTTGGATCGCGGCAATGGCGTCTCCGGTCCACGCCTCGAGCCTCGGGTGGCGGCTCGCGCCCGCGGTCGAGGTCAGGCGTGGAGTCACTCGGTCAGGCGTTCGCGGCCGTGGATTACCCGCGATCGAGGCGAAACGCAGTGCGAAGAAACGACAGGAACGCAAGCTTGATAAACGCGATGACGTGCGTGACCTTCATCGTTTGGTTGAGGAGCGCAAGGACGCTTTGGAGGCGGCTGCGACGTTCCGCGCAGAGCCCCCCGCACCCCCCGAGAACCCAAAAGAGGCGTCTGAACGCATAGAACGTAGGCTGGTTACATTCCGAGCGGCGCTCGAAAAAGTCGGGGAAACGAAACGCAACGCGCAAGAAAGCGACGCGTGGGACCCTACACGAGGGTACAAGCCGTTCGAGGACGTGCAAGACGCGGTGTTTGACCTGGATCGTAGAAAAACCGAGGTCTACGAGGCGTATTTGGAAAAAGCCATCGCGTTACTGTGCCTGGCGAAAAACGAACCGCCGGTTTCGCTGGATACGTTCGACTGGATTTACGAGAAAAACGGCGCCCGCGACGGAAACAACGCCCGGACGCTTTCCTTCATGCTCGCCGCGCTCTGCAAACACAACGTCGCGAGCGGCATGGTGCTAGTGCTGAAAGTGGCGGTGGAGTGCGGGGTGGTGGGTGGTATTGATAAAAATATCGGCAAGAAAGCAATCGCCGCGTTGAGCGACTTGAACGAAATGGGCCTGCTCGACGAAGGCGAGCCGGAGGTGCTGCAAGCGGTGAAGGAAGCCATCGAAGCGAGCGCTTGAAGACCGTAAAGTACTGTAGTGTTTTCAAACATGTCTTCTTCTTCTTATTGTTATTCGGGTGCGCCGTTCGCCTGAGCCCAAGCTAGCACCTCGAGGTGCCCGCCATCCGCCGCGTACGCGCACGTCTCCTCATCCCACGGGCAGCCGTCCGCGCGCGTCCACTGCAGCACCTCGAGGTACCCGCCCTCCGCCGCGTACGCGCACGTCGTCTCGTCCCACGGGCAGCCGTTCGCGCGCGTCCACTGCAGCACCTCGAGGTGCCCGCCCTTCGCCGCCATCCAGCACGTGCCCTCTTCCCACGGGCAGCCGTTCGCGCGCGCCCACTGAAGCACCTCGAGGTGCCCGCCCTGCGCCGCCCACGAGCACGTCTCCTCGTCCCACGGGCAGCCGTTCGCGCGCGCCCACTGCAGCACCTCGAGGTACCCGCCCTTCGCCGCCATCCAGCACGTGCCCTCTTCCCATGGGCAGCCGTTCGCGCGCGCCCACTGAAGCACCTCGAGGTGCCCGCCCTGCGCCGCCCACGAGCACGTGCCCTCTTCCCATGGGCAGCCGTTCTCACGCAGCCACTGCAGCACCTCGAGTTGCCCGTCAGTGTGACAAAGCAAACGCGTTTTCGAGGCTTCCGAGGACTTGCGTGAACGAACGAGGGCGTATCAAATATTTTTTCTAACTACTGTAGTAGCACAAAGCACATGGAGCCTACATATCACGCCTCGCTTCTCGTTTCAGCTCCTCCGTCATCTCGTAGTAGAGCTCCACTTCCTTTTCCATGGAATCGAGTTGCTCTTTGGTCGACCGTCGCACTCTGTCCAGCTCCTGTTCCGTGGAAGCTAAACGCGCGCGCAGAGACGCGACATCCTCGCCTCCGTGAATGTCACCGTATCCAGGTTGTTGTCCTCCTCCGCGACTCCCTCCTGTTTCCAACCTTTGTTTAAGGTCATGCCGCTCGTGGTGCGCCTCCCCCAGCGCCGCGCGCAGAGACGCCTCTGTTTTCTCCGCGATTGCTAATTTTCCCATGAGCTTGTCCTTACCGCGCTCCAGCGACTCCGCGTGCTCGATGAGCGCGGCGATGTCATCCTGGTGCTGCTGCGACGCGTGTTGGATGTTGCGCGGGGTATCAGCCGCGGCGGCGGCAATGTCACGCGTCGTTGACGCGAATGCACGTGTGTCTCTGTCCCCAGGCGCGTCGCTTTGCCTGGGGGAGACGGCGTCGTTTTCCATGGACGCGATTTTCGCCCGAAGCTGCAGCACTTGTTGTTCGCGTTCGCGGAGTTTCAAATCCTGCGCATCCGCCGCGCGCTGCATGGTTTTGTACACCGCGGCGGGCACCGCGGTTGCCGTGAAGTTTCCGGTACCGGTTGAAGTAATGGACATGGAACCTGTCATACCCACCCCCCCCGACTCTTTCTCTTCTCGTTGCGCGTCCCGCACTTTTTTGGTTTCCTCGCGAAGCGCGTCGATGAGCCGGTCGTCGTTGGCGGATTTGCGTTTCAGCAAATCCAGCTTTTCCCTAAACGAACGCACGTCCCTTTCAAGTGCATCTTTACGTACCGTCGCTGCTTTGGCCTTTGCCTTGAAATCCTCGCACTGCCCAGTGGTGATGTGAAGCTTGGTCGTGGCGTCTTCCAGCTGTTTCCGCCGCGCCGTGGCTTGCCTCGCGGTTTCGTGCGTGACCGCGAAGTTGCTCCGGTTCGTCGCGCGCGTGCTATCAGTCGCCGCGGTGCCCGGCCGCGACTCTGAATCGTCGTCTGCAAAGTCACCATCTTCCCCGAATCGAACGGACGACGCGGACTCAACCACCCCGTTTTCGTACGCCTCCAGGCGCGCGCGAAGCGCGGTGACCTTGTGCCGCAGCGTCGCGATTTCCCGCGCCCGCCCGCGCCACCCCCCCGCCTGTTTCAGCGATTCGTCCAGCTTCCCAAAATCAACCTTACCCTCGCCCACTTCCTTTTTTATAATTGCCTTGAGCCGGTCGTTCTCCGCGCGTACGGTGTTGTACCTGCCACAGTCACGTTCCGCCCTCGCAGACGCGTCCCGCGCTTTGTCTTTCCACTCGGCTTTTTCCTTTAGCGCCAACTCAGCGGCGGCGGCGGCTTCCGCGACGACTTCGCGGCAGGCTTTTTCGATTTGCGATTCGCTCCGCTGCTCGTTGCCGTTGGAGGCGGCACCGTGTAGCCCGCCAATTGCACCTCCTTTCCCCGCCCGCGCTGCTTTCAGCTCCGTCACCAGCCGTGCTTTTTCCGCGCGCTCCCTCGCCACCGCGAGCGTCAGCGCGCGGTTTTTCTTACCCATCTCGACTATTTTGGACTCACGCACACCCGCGGCGAGCCGGTCCCCCCCCGTCTCGAGCAAAGAACTCAGCTCCGCGAGCTCCCGGTCCTTGGAATCAAGGGACACGACAAGGTCCTGATTACGGCGAGTCAGCTCGTCGACCTGCGGAAGGAAGGGAAAGGAAAGGTGGGGGGTCAGCGTCGACGCAAATGCGTCCCCAGATCGGGGGGAAGGAAGCGTCCCCGAAACGTTTCGGGACGACACGCGTGATGACATCGCGGAACGCGCGTTCGTTCGGCGCGGACGGTTCCGTACCTGGCCGAAACCATCCCACGTGAAGTTCTCTTTGTTCGCAGTGGTCGCCATCGCGGTGTCGTCCTCGCGTTTCCCCGCTTTGTCGTGCCGTGCCTGCCTCGCCAGCGCTCCCGTAATAATGAGAAAGGGCACCCGCCCGTTGACCGTTTTTCTCGGGTCAACCAAAATCCGCCAAACTTCACGTAGTCAAAAGCCACGACTCCTATCTTCGACGTCGTGGCGCTCGGAGCGCAGACGTAAGCGCGCGCGGAGGTGGATAATGGTGGGACAGAAGCGGTGCTCGCATTGAAGGCTGAAACACCGGTGCGCCGAGTGTAACCCGTGTCCCCACGGCAAGGTGAAAAGCAGCTGCGCGGAGTGCAACCCCTGCCCTCACGGGAAGCTGAAAAGCAACTGCGCTGTGTGCAGCCCCTGCCCCCACGGGAAGGTGAAAGGCTCCTGCGCGGCGTGCAACCCCTGCCCTCACGGCAGGCTGAAACGCTTCTGCGCGGACTGCAACCCCTGTCCGCACGGCAGGCTGAAACGCTTCTGCGCGGACTGCAACCCCTGCCCTCACGGCAAGGTGAAACACAGCTGCACGAAGTGCAACCCCTGCCCTCACGGGAAGGCGAAAAGCAACTGCACGACGTGCTCCGGGTGCCCTCACGGCAAGCGTAAGGACAGGTGCGCGGCGTGCAAAGCGGCACCCGCACCTCTGCCGAGCTCGGAGCGGGTCAAGAGCGAGCCGGAGAGTTCGCCGGAGATCAAGCCGGAACCGGAAATCAAACAAGAGCCCGAGATCAAGCAAGAGCCGTTCACCATCCGCGGCTACTTCGGCATCGGCGACGAGGACGAAGGTGAGTGAAACAGTGTCTCGGGTGTTGTACAGGCGAGTAGGACGCGAAAGATACGTGACATTTTTACATTGTTGATAAAAACACACAGCATAGCGCCTACAGCTCATCGTTTGACACCGCCGCCGCGGAGCCCCCCCCGTCCCTGAGCACCACGAGTCGGTTCGCGCTCGGCACGACGGCGAACAAAACCGCTCCGCCGCCCGAGGGCGCCGTGTTGGTTTCGTTTGACTCACCGGTGACGCCGGCGGCGGACGCTTTCGCCGCCGCCGCCGCCGCGGCTCTTCCTCCCCGCGCGCACAGGTCGGATACGCCTCGCAATTGTGGGTCGGTGACGATATGCGCGAGCACGGGTTTTTTCAAGTCCGTGGCGTCGATGCCGACCACCGTCCCCGCCTCGGCGCTCGCAACGTACATAATTCGGTTCGCCGCGGCGGCGAAGGCGACGGCGCCGGCTAACGACCGGTGTCCGTTCGGGGTCCACCCGGCGATTTCGTCATCGCTTTCGTCCTCTTCAGATGAAGGCACAGACGCAGACGCCGCGGCCCTGCCTTGCGCTTGCAGGTGCACTGTGATGACGGGCACGGCGCGCGTGGTGGCGTTGACCAGCACCACGTTCCCGCCGTTCGCGAGCGTCGCGGCGAAGGAAAACTCCTCCCGCGCGGGAAACGTTTGCACGGCGCGAAACTTCCCGCCAAGCCTTCCATCTTTAATGGACCCCACCTTCATCATCACCCCGGAAGGGGTGTATTTAATCACCGTGACCCTTCCGCCGCCGTGGCTGTTGCCCGCGCCCACTGCGATGTGGCTGTCGTGCGCGAAGGTCACCGCGTGGGCGGCGCTGAGCGCGAGAAACGACAAAACGCGCGGCGCATTCTCCTCGGACAGGTCAAGGGACACGACCCTTTGCACCCCAGGCGCGGTGACGAACGCGAGGGTGTCGTCACGCACGATAACGGAGGAAACCCCGCGGAGCGCGGTGTCGTCCTGAATGACACCCAGCACGCGTAACCCGCCGCCGTTAGGCGCGCTCGCGTCCACCACCACGACGGCGTTGGAACCCGCGCACGCCACCGCGAGTCTTTTCCCGCGTGACGAGGTGTACGCCGCGACCGCGGTACACCCGCGCAGATCCGGGTCGGTAAGGGTGGTCAAAACCGTAGGCGCGTCCACGTCAGCCACGTCCACCGCCGTCACGCCGTCGCCCACCACGTACGCCACGTCGTCGTGCGCGTCCACGCCGTGCGCCCCGAATGCGAGCGAGATGGGCACAATCGAAGCCACTGTGAAATCGCCGCACGCCGGGTGTGGGGCGAAGCACAGCACCGCGAACACCGCGAAACGCAAGGCGCGGCGAGAGGCGACCACGGTCATGCCGCGCATGGGAAATGCAGGGCACGACAAAACCAGACGTGCCGGCGGAGAACGCGTTCCCGGCAGTGACCGACTCGAACCCGAACCCGTTGTTGACTTACTGTGTGTTTTCCCTTTTCCGAGAACTGCGAATCTGAGTCACTGAGTGTCGCAGAACACCGAGCGTTCCTCACACCGCGTGGCACGGTGGCGAGCAGGATGCACGCCGTGTCCCCAACCCCCGGGACGGCGTGCTCGCGGGCGCGTGGTGTGTTTCGTGCCGGGCGGCGCGTGACTCACGGTGCGGCGCGCGTGGTTCGAGTCGTTTCCCGAAACGAGTTGTCGGTGTCCCCCGAGGCCCCCAAGTTCGGCAAAAAGACACCCGCGGGAGACGAACGCGAACGAGACGTGTGTTTGACGTGCGGGTTCGTGGATTACCGGAACCCCAAGGTCGTGGTGGGATGTGTGCCGTGCTGGGTACGTGCAGAAACCCGAAAACGTTTCCATCGGAGGTGACATGGGAGGACCACGATAGCTGATGCATCCGCAAACCAAATCCAACATCAATCGATCGCTGACATCATCACAACACCATTTCCCAATCGTTTCCCATTCATCTTCCAACCCTCAATACACCCACCAATACCCCCCCCAAAAGACCGACAGCACCGGCACGACTCGCGTGCTGCTTTGCCGCCGCGCCATCGAACCACGGGTGGGCAAGTGGGGCTTCCCCCAGGGTTTCATGGAACTCGGCGAGGGAACGCGGGATGGGGCGGCGCGGGAAACGAAGGTAAGTATTTCCCAATAACCACATTCCGCCTCCCTGATTGCCCATACTCGTACCAGAAGGGACTATTACCTCTGCCCATTACCCTGACTGTTTACTCACACACATTACGAGAGACTGACACTTTCTTTTTTATCGTATCAGGAAGAAGCGGGCGCCGCGGTGACCCCGGGACCGTTACTCGCGGTGTACAACCTGCCGGGGCAGGTGCAGCTGCTTTACTTGGCCGAAATGCTCGATGCGAGTGGTAACCCTGATACCCCGCCTGTCATTGCGTGCGGGATCGAAACCCTGGAGGCCAAGTTTTTTAACTGGGACGAAATCCCACACGAGGACGACCTAGCCTTCGCCACGGTGTCGTGGGCGCTTGCGTTCGCGGCGTTGAAGTTGGACGAGTGGCAAACGCAAACGCCGTTCGTACCGCAGCAACGCCAGAAACTGATTTTCGGCGACCCGATGGATGGGAAAACAGGGTGGACAGAGGAGGGTTAAAGGGGGACCCAGGGGAAGATGAGGGTATGGGTATTTAGATGTATTATTCGAGTTACATGACGTGTTCATTTCACACTTTGTTTTTTCGGTATTCGCCGTTTTCCTTCTCGTTCCCTCTCCGGGGCGGCTCACTTCAACTTCTTTGTTTCCTCCTCTTCGTCCTCGTCCTCGTCATCCGATCGCACGTCCTCCGCGGCGCCGCCTGAAGTTACCACTTTGATCGCGACTTTCAGAATCAGCGCGAACCAGTACACCTGCAGGCCAAGCAGCACGTACAGAAGCGCGACGCACGAGCTCGCGCCTACTCCGTATTTAAAAAAAGTGGGCCCTTCCCTGTGCGCGCTCCACACGACGTACGGGTACAGCCCAAGGCGCATGACCGCGAAGAGCACCATGAATATGACGAAGAAGATATCCGCGCCGAGTTGCATTGTTTTCTGCACCCGGCCGCCTCTCGCGTCGCCGATGTACTTGAACTGCTTCGCGACGTGCAGGGGTACGTCGGCCGGGTCTAGGAGCGCCATCACCACCGCCCCGACGCGGTTCCACCCGCCCGCGTAGGAAATGCCAATCAGGGAAACCGTTGTGAGGTGGTGCACCTGCATTTCCCAGAAGTCTTTCCGTTTGTGTTCAATAAGGACGCTTATGATGCCTTGCGCGTACCGGGAGGCGTACAGCAGGTAGTACGCCTTCACGGTGTCCGTGACGAGCAAGTCCTCGCCGCTTGAGTGCTGCGACCACCACAGCGAACTCGGCCAGAACCAAACCTGCCCAGGCACCACGTAATACCCGAACACCGTGAACGCGGCGTAAAACACCATCTCCATGCAGCTCTGTGCGAACTTTTGTACTTTACTCTTCGTGCTGCGCTTGCCCAGCAACTTCGCCGCGAGAGGCTCCACAAGCGCTTTGCGGAATCCCCAGTTGAGGAAAAAAACCAGAGCCGAGAGGAACAGGAAAACGAGCAAATCGGTATACCCGTCCGTGATGGGGGCTCTTGGTTTGGCCTGTTTTCAGGGTGGTGGCACGATTGGCAGGGTTGGGTGGGCGATACGCGGAAAGTCGGGATACGAGTCAGTCGGTGATGCGTCGGGGGTAACCGGTCGCGTGGCGTGGGGCACGAGATGGGAGATGGATTTGTACTGTCAGCAAAAACCCGCGCGGTTTGAAATTCGCACCTTCGGTTCGTCGCCGGTGAGGAACCCGAAGAACGCGACGAGGATGCGCTTGGTTTCCCCCGAAACGGTGGACCACGAGGCGAGCGCCATGGCGGCGAGCGACGACAAGCTGGGCCTGGCGGGCAGCGCCTGCGCCCGTGAAGTGTCGAGGCAGTCGTGGTTCAAACGAACAACAAAGTGCACACCGGGGCGGTTTCGTTTTTCGATCTTTCAATGCTGAAACTGCACGACGCACAGCTGTGTGTCTGAAAAGCTCTCACACGCGAGCGCGCCACGGGTTGTCGTCGCCGCCGCCGCTGGTACGGACAACGTCCTCCTCCTCGTTTTCGTTTCCCCGATCCATCCCCATCATGTCCTCCGACGCGCGCTCCACGCGCTCGATGAAGCGGCGCCGCAGCGCGAGTCCCGAGGTTCCTTCCGGCTCCGAGAAACTCTTCAGTCCCCTTTGCTTCGCGCCCAAGGCGAACGTGCCGTCGTCGAGCTTGACGCTCGACGGCCTGCCCAGCGAGATCGGCATCCTCATCTCCGACTGCCTCGATACCGCCTCGCAGGCGAGTCTGGCCCTGGTGAACCGGACCACCGCATCGTGGGTCTCCAAGAGCCTCCTGGCACGCGTCACCGCGTGTCAGACGGACGAGGTCGCGGAGGCGCTGAACGCCGACGACGCCCCCGAGACGGTCGCGCGCTTCATCACCGCGGTGACGTCCGTGTGTATCCCGGAGTGGGAGAAGATCAGGTTCGTGGGGGGTATCGTGCAGCTGCACTGCCGCCCGGACAGCGCGGTGCCAACCTTGGGCATCGTGGACGAATGCAAGGTCTTAAGAGCCGTGGTGGGGGGTTGGTCCGCGGAACGCCAAGGGGAACTCCTGGCGCAGTACCTCGCCACCGAGCTGAAAACGTTGAAGCCCATCTCGCACTTCTTGAAACTGCCTGGCGATTCCGGGTCGAACTGCCAAGCCACGGACGAGCGCATTTTCCGCGTCCTGAACTACGTCATGGTGCTCAACGCCGGTAACGAGAAAAGGGTTGAGGACAACACCGCGTGTTCGTGTGTGTCCTGCGGCGGAAACGGCGACGCGGCGGCGGGTGAAAACGCCCGACAGGTCGCTCAGCAGGTCGCGGACGCGAAGTGGAGGCACCTCGCCACGGTGGTGCTCGCCATGACACGCACGATGCCGTCTGGCGACCAGGAAACACATGCCACGCTGATACACCTGATGCTCGGGCCGAACGAGTTCTACCTAAGGTTGGTCACGGGCGAGAGCTTGGCGCCGGTGACGACAGAAACCGATGGTGACGCCGGCGACGCCGCGGCGGTCGCGCCGGTCGCGCCTCCGTTTTTCTGCACCTTCGACCTGACCGACGACACCGCTTCGGACTACGCCGAGGACTGCGAGTACTCCGGGTTCGACGAGCACTTCGAGTCTTTCGACGTGTCCCTACAAGCGTTCGCGAATCTGTTTTCGCACATGCTTGGCGGCAACACCTCGGGCGACCGCGAGGCCGACCAAACAACCTTCCTTCTCATCGCCCTGACCACCAAGTGCTGGTCCTTCGAGTACAAGCTCGCGTTGCTTGCGTTCATCACGAGGCGCACGGAAGGCACTCCCCAAACAAGAACAAGGGTCTTCGCGCTGAAAAAGAAAATCATGCACGCCCTCCTGGACACCGCGGCTTTGGCGGAGCACTGCGCGCCGTCGGCGGCGAGCGGAAGCAAAGCGCTGCCTGTCGCGCTGTTCCGCGTGCTGGTCCGAGGGTCGTACGCCGCGGACGACTTCGCGGTTTTCTTCAGGGAGCTGTCCAAACACTGGTCCGGTGCGGCGCAAAGGGTGGTGCTTGCCAAGGTCATGCATGGCCTTGTCAAAGGGGACATCCTCACGGAAGGGTGCGACTGCGGGTGCTTACCGGTCACCGTGAACGCCGCAGTTTTCGACAAAGTCGCGCGGCTCGCCATCATCGGCGTGTTGCCCCTAAACCCGCGCGGGTTCGAACTCGGAAACATGGACCCAACGGCGGAGTCGCAATCGGAGGTTGAGTTCTTAACGCCCTGCGACAGAGACGACGACGAATGCGTCGACGACGACAAAGAGTCGAAGAGCCCTTTTTTCGATGGCCTGTGCAGCCCGTGCGTGCCCGCGAAACGCGGCGCGACACAGACGCGGAACACGCCGCAGCCAGGAACGCCGTTCGGGGTGGAGGAGTGATTTCCTACTGTACAGTGGTGTGACGTTATCGATACGAATTACGACACGAAAAAGAACACCCACCTGTTTTGTCCACAAAACGCCCACTCCCCGCTATCCGGGTAACCCGGTTCTGGTCTTCGGCTTGGGCGACGCGCCCCGGGTTCGATTCGCCGCCGCTTCTTTCTTAAGCTCGGTCATCATCTCCGCGTACAGTTCGACTTCTTTCTCCATACCTTCCAGTTTTGTCTGGTACTGCTGCCTCACCCTCTGCGTCTCGGCCTTCTGTTCAAGCAACGCGACCCTCAGCGCGCCGACGTCGGCGGTACCGCCCGTGCCCGTTTCACTCCCGGTCGCGCCGCCCAATCGCTCCGCGCGTCCCACCGCGTCGGCGTACTTCCCGCGTTCCTCACGAACTTGCGTCCGGAGTTGCTCAACCGTGTTCTCCGCCAACATCAGTTTTGACTTCATCTCTTGTAACACACCTTCCAACCTTTCGGAGTGCGCCATGAGGTTCGCAACGTCCTTGCCCACGTCGTCACGCTCGTCGTTTGGAACGCGATCCCTGATCGCCGCGGCGGCGATCGCGGCGGGCGCGAACTGCGACCCCAATTCGGATTCCGCGTCGTATCCCCCATCCAGAAGCGCGCGTTCCAGGGCGTGTTCCAGGGACGCATTTCGCGCCCGCATCTGGAGAATTTCTCTTTCGGTCTTTTGAAGCGTCCGGTCCGTCGCGGCTGTTTTCTTTTCAAGCAAAGCGTACGCCGCCAGGGGAACGGAGTTGGAATTATGATTTCCGCCCGCCGTGGGTGCTCTTTCAGCAGATACCCGGTCGTACCCCAACTCGGATTTTCCAAACGCACCAAGCTCGCCAAACTCCGAGTCAGTTACGAACACCGAAGACGAAGCGCTTGCCAGAGCAAGCCGGTGCGTTTCGTCGCGCAGCGCGGTGACCAGTTTTTCGTCGTGGTCGCTTTTGTCTTTCAGCACTGTCACTTTTTCCAAAAGCGACTGGACCTCGGTTTCCAAATTGCGGTTGGATTTCGAAAGATGTGTGACAAGATCAAGTGACTCGGAAAGCTCTTGGCGTGTGTCGTCAAGCTCGGCAGCGAGTTCGTCGACACGCGCGTGCGTCACGTCCAGCCGCGCCGCGGTGACCGTCAGCGCGCGCGAGTCGTGGTTACCGCCGCCGGCGTCCTCCGCGTTTGCGAAAACGTTAAGCGTTTGGTGTTCGGTTCGTACAGAAGACCCGGCATCATCAGGAAACACCTGCTCCTTCCAGGTGTCGCCCAGCGTTTCCGCATACAGCGTGGGTATGCCGTGCAATTTCACGTTCCCAGAAAGATTCAAGTCGTCCACGCCGTTCGCCACCAGCGCGACTGCGTCGTTCGCCTCCGCTAGTTGCACTTTCAGGTACCCGACTTTGTGTCGCAGTTCGCGAATCGTCTTCGCCCGTCCCTCCTTCCCTCCAGTCAATGCGATGAAATCATCAAGCCGACCGAAATCGCAGTGCTCGCCTATTTCCCTCACGATGGTGCGTTTCAGTCGTTCGTTTTCGGTTTTCAACGTGGCTTTCTGGCCGGAAAAGCGCGTGGCGCGCGTTTCGGCGAGCTTCCACTTTTCCGTAACTGCGGCGCACTCGATTTGCGCCGACTCTGTGGCGATCGCCGCGGTTTCCACTATTTCCCGGCACGCCTTTTCCACCTCGGATTCCGTTTTGTTTTGCGCTAAAATCTCAACCTGCGCGTTCGCAAGTGCGAGCTGAGTCTGTGCCCGTTTCTTCTCAGCGCGCTCCACTTCCACGCGCAGCGTCAGCTCTCGGTTTTTTTTTGAAACCTCGACGATTTTCGACGCACGTGCATCCGCGCTCGGGCCAAGACCGCCCGTCTCGAAACGCGCGCTGAGCTCGGCGATTTGCGAGTTCGCTTCATCACACAGCAACACGAGCCTCTCGTTCTTCGTTGTGAGCTCTCGCACCTGGGTTTGGGGTGGAGGGCGAGGTGAGGAAAGATGAGGATTCGATCGAGTGGTGCCGCCTCTCGCTACCTTCGCCGGTGTTAAGGTCGCCGGGTGGGTGGCGAAGAGATTACGAATGCAGTGCACGACTGGACCGAAAAAGCCCCTCTGCGTACCTCGCTGAACCCTTCCCAGTTTTTCTCAGGGTTCTCATCCGTGGGCATCGGAGCCGCGCGGAGCCGACCGCGCGGGCGCGGCGCGCGTAGCAGACACTCGGCGCGCTACGCAGTGGCCTCACGCGGGGGTCGCGTCCCGAAAGAACCGAGTCTGAAAATAGCGCTTCGGCACCAGCAAGTTTCGTTACTCGATTTGTTCCCCCGACACGTCCTGCACAGGGACCCGCGCGCGCCCGGGCGGCGCGACGTCGCCTCGGGCTTTTCGTTTACCCCGCAGAGATGGTAGCCACGCGAAGCGGTGCGGATACCGCGGCGAAGGGTTTGACGTTTGACGGACCTACTTCGGGCGGGTCTGCGCACAACGTCATGACCCGAAACGCCCCTCATCCCGAGACGTTGCTGGTCCGAGACCGTCCCGGGCAAAAAAGACGTCGCGTCGGTGACCTGACCCAGTGCTTGGTCAACGGCACCGTGGGCGAGTGCGTTTCGCACCGCGCCGAGGGCTTACCGGTTTGGAGAACAGGCATGCTCCTGGTTGTGCTTGAGTACTTCGCGTTCGTCGCCGTGTCCATGTTTGGCAACACCCCGGCTCCAAAAAACGTAAGCATCTGCGGGTTCCTGGTAAGTCTTGTACCGGCGTTTCCCAAATCCCGGACGACTGGTGGGGGGGTCAAGTTCAAGGACATTCTTGGCTGGATCAGCTGTACAAGGCTGACACTTTTCTTAAAACTCGTCCAGGAACTCGTGCCGAACTGGGTTTTCTTTCTCTACGCGCACGTCGCGGCGGCGGGGGTGGACTGCACGGTGTTCGCCGCCTTGGCTATTTTTAGAAAAGAAACTGCCGAGAGCGGAAACAAAGGAATCGGTGTTGCTCGAGGCTTGTTGATGCTACTGTGCGCCGTTTGTCTCGCCGGTTTCTCCGCGGTCCCGCGGTGTTTGTGGGATGTCCACCAGAACCTGGTGTTATGCTGGGTGGTAGCTACGAGCGCGGCGATGTTTTTATCGCTCCTGCGAGAACGTTCATGCGAAGGGTACTCCGTTTTCCCACTCTTCCTGTGGTCATGTGGGACCTTCACGTGCATCACGTTCTACTACGAAAGCTCCATGCGGTTTTACGTCGCAGAAGCGACGACGGTGGTGGCGTACGTGCTGTGGTGCAGCAATCTGCACCGCGTGTTCAATAGAAAAACGTTTTCGGTGGCGTGCTTTTTGTGTCTAGACGGATTGATTGGAGTCACGTTGCTACTTCTCTTTCGGTACAACCAAACCAAGGTTTGTGCCGTAACAGGGCAGTGGAGGTGACAGGTTTATTTAGGGCGTGAAACAGGGTTTCTTTATAAAGACAATAGGTATTAGGGATTACTATTGGTAAACGGTACTATCGCCACGGGATCGATCGTCTAATCTCATCATTCCTTCTTCCCGTTCACGTCCGTCGCCGGCGCTTCGTCAGGATCCGCCACTTGTTTCTCCACGGCCCCCAGGGTTTTCAGAATCTGCTCTATCTTGGCCGCATCAGCCCCCTCCATGGTTTCCACCTTTTCGCCGTCCTTGAAGAACGCAAACGTGGGCATGCACTTCACCCCGTAGTGCTTAGAAACGTCCTTCGCCTTGTCCACGTCGACTTTCACGAAATTCACGTCCCCGTACTTCAAGCTCATCGCCGCGAACGCGGGGGCCACGCGTTTGCATGGGCCGCACCAAGTCGCGGTGAAATCCACGACCATGATTTTCCCGCCACTCTTTGTGGAAGCCAGTTTCTCGTTGAACTCGGTGAGGTCACCGACCTCACTCACAAGGCCTTTCTTCAATGGGCCGGCGATGGCGCCCTTGGGGGACACCGCACGTTTAATCATGCCGGACACCGTACGCGTCAGCAGGAAGCTGATGAGCAGTCGGACGTGGCTGGGAACGGCTTGCCAGTACGCCATGAACGTACCCCAGGGGTCCTCGAGGAACAGGGAAAGGGCGTCCATGGTGGGGGGGGGAAGGGGTGATGCGCGCCGGCGGTGCGCGGCAATCTGAGCCAGCGAGATCTGGCATCTTTCCAAAAACTTGGCGAGAAAAGGAATCCAGCCCGTGAAATTCGACCAACTCCAAAAGTTAGTAGAGTATTTAGTCACGTGTTCGTGTAAAGCAAAACTGCAGACTGGAATACATAGGATGCCGGTAAAAACTTTACCAAAACCGTTCTGTCGGCGGCGGAGGAATCGGAATCAATCGAGACGAATCGCGGCGCCTTCGCCTTCGCATTCGACCGGGCACGACTGCGCAAACAGTCCAGGGTCTCCGCTCGCGAAACATGCTTCTCCTGTTCGAGACCCCCGCGGGGTTCTCGCTTTTCAAGGTCAAGGACGAGGGCAAGCTCGAGGATGTCGAGGTACGTGCCCCTTGTGTGTTAACCTCTTAACTCACTTGCCACCGCCGGCGCCGTGATTTGTGTTACCTCGAGAGGCGGTTGGGGCTCGCGGGTGTCCTCGACGCGTGCGGCGCGCGGGCGCGCGCGGCGAGAACACGAGATCGTCGTGATCGTGATCGATTCTTAGCCAACGCGCGGGATTGGCGACTGATCGGTCGCTCGACGTGCCAAAACGCGCACGCGCGCGGGACGCTACGCGTCCACGTTGGATTTCTGCGTGGCGGCGGGCGCTTGTTTCTCCAATGATTCTTTTTCGCTTTACAACACTCCCGCTGACGTTTCCCTTTCGCTCCGGTCACACAGGCCCTGGAAGAGGCTTTCAGCACCCCCGAGGGCGCGAAGAAGATGGTCTCCATGAAGGCTTTCACGAAGTTCGACAACACCGCGGAGGCGTTAGCGGCAGCTGCTTCCATGGTGGACTCCAAGATCGGCAAGGACCTTAAAAAGTTTCTTAAAAAGCACGCCGAGGGCGAAACGCTGGCGCTGGCGGACCCCAAGCTGGGCGGCTTGATCAAAGAAAAGCTCGGGATCGCGTGTGTGTACTCCAGCGGGGTGATGGAACTGATGAGGGGTGTGAGGTACCAGCTCAACGAGCTAATCGGTGGGTTAACTGACTCAGACATCGCGCCGATGGCGCTCGGGTTGTCGCACTCGTTGAGTAGGTACAAACTGAAGTTCTCGCCTGATAAGGTGGATACGATGGTGGTGCAAGCCATCGGGCTCCTGGATGAGCTCGACAAGGAACTCAACACCTATGCCATGAGGGTACGCGAGTGGTACGGCTGGCACTTCCCCGAAATGACCAAGATCATCCAGGACAACATGCAGTACGCCAAGGTTGTTATTCAGATGGGCGACCGCGCCACCGCGTCGGACCACGACTTCTCCGGTACCCTGGACGAAGACGTGGAGCAGGACTTGAAAGACGCGGGGGTTATTTCCATGGGAACCGAAATCTCGGTGGACGACCTTAACAACATCAAGCAACTCGCGGAACAAGTCGTGTCCCTGTCCGAGTACAGGATCCAACTCTACGACTACCTCAAGAGCCGCATGAACGCCATCGCGCCCAACCTCACCGTTTTGGTGGGCGAGCTCGTGGGCGCGCGTTTGATTTCGCACGCCGGCTCGTTGATCAACCTCGCCAAGCACCCCGCGTCGACGGTGCAGATTCTGGGCGCGGAGAAGGCCCTTTTCAGAGCGCTGAAAACCAAGCACGAAACCCCCAAGTACGGATTGATTTACCACGCGTCCCTCATCGGGCAAGCCGCGCCCAAGTTCAAGGGTAAAATCTCCCGCGTGTTGGCCGCGAAGTGCGCGTTGAGCATCAGGGTGGATGCGCTTGGTGAGGGCAGCGAAGCCACGATCGGTATTGAATCCCGCGCGAAGGTCGAGGCGCGGCTAAGGCAGCTGGAGGGCAAGACCCTCGGGGACGCCTCGGGCGTGGCGAAGGGGAAGGAAAGCGCAAAGAAGCACGACAAGGCGCGGGACAGCAGCGCGCCCGCGCTTCTCACCGCCCCGAAGGCGTACAACCCCGATGCGGACTCCAGTGAGAAAAAGTCCGAGAAGAAGGAAAAGAAGGAGAAGAAGGAGAAGAAGGAGAAGAAGGAAAAACGCGAAAAGGACGACGCGCCGGACGACGAAAAGAAGGCGAAGAAATCCAAGAAGGAGAAGTAATCTGTCCGTGCATTTTTATGACTGGGAATACCGTGGGATTATAACTGAATCGGCGCGTCGAGCCGGGGCTCGACGTCCGACGCGCGGAGAGGTTGGAGTGAAGCGGAGCGCGAATGTAACACTGTGCATATACCACGAGCTTTGTCTGTTTCATCTTTTGTCTTTTCTTTTTTAACAAACAATGAGCCGCGACGAACACATCTTTCGTCTGTTTCTTTCACCGACGTTCCGCGCCCGGTTTCACAAAAAAGTACCTCACCCTCAGCGCTCGGCGACTTGTAACCACTTGGTGGCTATCCACTTCTCTCCTTGCACCACGGATTCCGCTTCGTGAAGGCTCCTGGCGTCCTCTACGCCCCCGCGGACGCTCCAAAACACAAGCGCCCGGCCTCGTCTTGGCCAGATGCGCACGCCATCGCCCTTTACGACTTTACCGGAGCCGTCGCCAGCGCCCGAGTTTCTCAACACCGCCGGCGTCGCCTTTGGGAAGTGCGTCGCTCCGCCTGTGATTGTTACACGAAAAGTGGTTAACGTGTTGTGCGGGAAAAACTTGTGCTGACGGATTTGGGAAAGGCCCAATACGTACCCGTCTCGACGTCGTTCAGGTACATCATGAACGTCGCGGCTCGCCGGACGCAGCCTTGTTTGTTGTCGTAGTGCGCGGTGTACATCTCGCCTTTGTCGTACCTCACGACCTGCATGGGCTCGGCGCCGACCAGGGGGGTCGCAGCGCTGGATAGCGGGGGCGTTTCTTGTTCTTGCGTTTGTTTTCGTTCGTTCGCGGTGTCGTTTCTTCGAATCAAGCCGCGGGCAAGTCTCCCCCCTTCGTCTTCGTTCCCGCTCTCGTCCTTGCGGAACAGGTCAACGTTACCCGCGCATCCACCACCTCTGTTTGTGCGCGTCGCGATGATTTGTCCCACGGCCACGGCAGCGCGTAAAATGCGTCGCTCGATCAAGCGCACCACGGGCGCGTCACTCCTCGACCCCGTGAGGAACGTGCTCGACGACGTTCGCCCTTCCGAAAGCTTGCCGTCCGTCACACGCGACCGCCGCAGATCAGGCTGCGCCAGCGCCATCAAATCGTCGCACTCCTTCGCGGTGAGGAAGTTGTCGAACACCAACATCAACGGCGACTCGCTGAGAAGCTGCACGGACGCCTCGGGGGTGCCGAGGGGCGAGGGAGGGGACGACGCGCTTCGCGACGCGCGGTGCGCGGCGGGAGGAAGTCGTGTCATTTCGTCATCCGAGTCGTTGTTGGACGTGTTCTCGTTGCCGATGAAACTGTCCTCGTCCGACGACATACCTGTCACGGAGTCGGGTTCCCATCGCGCGATGTCGTAAAACGCAAGCTCCACGAGCACGTCGTTTGTCAAGCCGTTCGCCGAAGAGAACCGGAGCTCGTCGCAAGTCACGAACTTGCGCGCGCCCCACGTCGTGGATGCCTTTTTTCCGTCGGGCAACCCCGGCGACTTTTGCGCGTACGAAACGCGCTCGCCGCCGCGTTCCGGAAGCACGAACTTGTGCGCCATGACCATGTCCACGCCCGGTCCTTGTTGTTGAAAAGAAAGTGTTAGTCCTGTATGGGCAATCAGTCTTTCGTGATGTGGTGAGTGGGAAAGGCCCTTACCGTCGCGTCGGGCGTCCGCGAGGAGCGCGCACCGCCCGTCCTCGCACGAACAAGTTTCGAAGTTTATCCGCGCCTGTTCGTTCGTTTTTCGGAAGTATCGCGTCCCGTGATCTGTCATTTTTTGATCCGTTTTGTTGTGCCCATCCTGCGAGAACGTCGAGTCCTTCGAAACAGCCCACCCAATCGTGCTGCGTATGGACGCGACCATGTCCACCACGGGCTTTATTGTTACACGAAAAGTGTCAGTCGGTCGTGATGTGTATTACGTAAACAGTCAGAGGTATAGCCGTCCCTTCGTCAGGACGAGTATGGGCAAACGTGGAGGCCGGGATTTGGGAAAAACAAGTTCTCACCTTCGTGATGCTCAGGCGCCGCGAAGCGCGCGCCGCGTTTTGTGTTTCGGTTTCTTTTTGTTTTTTGTGCTCGCGGAGGGTTTCGGTTTCCTGACCCGAACCCGCGTTCCCAAAGTGACTCGCCTTACCGGTGGCTGGCGTGCACACCTGTGTCTCTTCGTTGTTGTTCGTCGTGCCCACGTTGCGAACCAACCCGAAGCTGAAACAAACGGGCACTTCGTGGCCCTCCGCGTTGGAAAAAGAAGAAACGACACTTGTGCCGCGGCGGCACTCCAGGTACAACGAGCACGACCCCGCGTCGTGGTCCCGTACGCTCCAGAACAGCCGCCACTCCACGCTCGGGCCTTTCGGGTGGTTCCCGGAACGCTTGGGGACCGTGAACCACGGCGAACACGCCCTTGTCCCCGCGGGCGTGTCCATGGGAGCAGGGCAGCGCCACACCACGGAGGCCCCGTCCCCGTGCACGTCCCCTCTTTCCAGGAAACTACCCCGCTCGGGACCGGGCGCGCCCGCGTGGCGGTCGTCCGCGGGTATCTCGGTTGACGCGCGCGTACCCCAGTCCGCGCCGTCCAGGACCTCGCGCGAGCCGTGAACTGTTTTCCCGGGCACCACGGGAGGCGCGGGGGACTTGCTGGGGCTGCAGCCCATGGTCTGTGACGACGCGCGTGTTGGCGTCGTGGTGGCGCGGGACGCCTAGAAAAGACGTCGAAGGCGCGGGGACGCCGAGGAGTCGCGGGAAAACGAGCGCGGCGGGCACGACGCGACGGGGTCAGACAACCGCCGTTGGCACTCCACCGGGTGCGAACTCGGCTTCACGCGCGTCTCCTTGTGCGGTCGCGCGCGAAGCACGCGGGCTCGTGGACGCGACGGCTGCTCCGAGGAAACACGTCGGGGCGACCCTCGTAACTTTATCCTCGTTTGACGCGACTTGCGTTTTGTGGGCTCTCACCGAAAAGAGCGCGAGAATTTTCGAAGTGAACATGCGCGGCAACCAGTCATCGGTGCGCCTCGACCATGTCGGGGCTGTGGGGTATCCACCCCGCCGCGGCGGCGGCTGGTGCCGCCGTGGTCGGTGCCGGCGTGACTCACGCGTTTCACTCGCGTGGTACGTCCAAGTCGCGTCGCCGCACCAACCAAGCCACGTTCGTGGTTGAGCAAAACAACGCAAACATGTGGAAGCGTCTTGTTTTCGGCGCCAAGAGCGACGCAGGTGGTCTTTGGTCGGAAACGGCGATTGGTACGGGCGTCGCGAGTGCGACTGACCATCACGCGACTGCCACGTTCCCACTACAGTCACGGTCATCGGAACGGGGTGTTTTGTACGACGCGAACGGCGAAGCGGTCGTAATCGACACCCACGCGAGGTTCGGCGCGAAGGAATTGTTTTTAGCATCGGTCGTCTCAGGCGCGCTCGCCGCGGCGGTCACGCGCGCGCTCGCGTCTGGGCGCGAGACCAAAAACGACGAGCCATCCGCGCACGACATTTCGAGCGAAGCGTCGCACGAGATTACGCAGGAAATACGCGGGGGTAACACGGTACCAGGGGAAACCAGAGAGACCGGGTTGAAGCCTCTTGGCCGGGCGAAACTAACGTCCACGAACGCGAACGCTCAAAACGTGCCCGACGCGCGAAGCGGCGTTACCGCCGCGCAAAGCACCGATATCGCTCAGCTTCGTGTGTTAATGGAGCAGTCCCCTAGTGAGTCTCCCCTCGGCGATTCCGATTTCGAAGGCGAGGACTGGATGGGAAGCGTGGAGGAAAGCCAAACGACGTTCGCGACGCCGTGGCGGGAGGCGCTTTGCGCTTTACACTCCACCGCGCGCGGCGCGCGAAACGCGGGGACGCCGTTTCCCACGGAAACGGTCCGGGAAATGGAACTTTTAATCGCCAGGGCGAGCGCTTCCGTGAGCGCTAGCCAATCAGGGGCCGCGACGCCGGCCGGGACGAAACGCGCGGAGTTTGGTGCGACGGAGGACGAACAACGGGAACACCGCCTTCCGACTGAACACCGTACGGAACAACACTTTGAGCACCTTCCGACTAGTCTTGACCGATCGCCAGCCGTGGCTGTGGAGGTGGGGTGTCGTGCCTTGGAGGTGGCCTTCGGTCCCGGTCCCGCGCTCGCGGCGGCGTCGAGTTTCGCCAAGCTCGGGACGGCGAGGGTAGAGCGCCGAGCGGATTGCGGGGACGAAAACATTGCTCTTCCCTCCCACGCGCAATCGGCTTTGTTCGCCCCGGAAACCCCGAGCCCACACGCTGTGCCTTTGTCCACATCGCTGGATGTGGCGAGGCTGGCGAAAAAAAGTGGGTCGAGCGGGTCTAAGGGCGCCTGCCAAAAAAGCGAAGGGCGCGGCGCTTCTGATGTTTCCGTCTCCAACTCAAACGCAGCCGATACGGAAACCAACGCCGATACAAAAACCGGCGACGAAACCTCCGCCGCTCTTGTCGCCTGCGCCGCCGCGGATGCGGCTCGAGCCCGCGTGCGCGAGGCGGAGGCGCGGTACGCGTTGGCACAGGCGCGTTTACAGAAGGCATCCTCTGTGGCATCAAAATCAAGAGCCTCTTCTGCGATGCACACGCCGCGTTCTGGCGTTTGTGACTCGAATGATAGTAATACCAACGCGTTCGCGCGAAACAACGGCGGGGAATCCGCCGGGGACGAGATCCGGGCCATGGAAACGCTCGTCGCCGAGGCGCTGCAGAAGGCACACGCCGCGCGCGCGCGCGTCGCGAGCGTGGCACGTCGCGCGTCAACGGACGCGCGCGAAGCGGAAACGCGGGTTCGGACAGAATTTTCCAATACCAGGGGCGAACAAAGAGGCGAACAAACGGAGGCGTCGTCCGCGTCGGCGCGGCGATTGTCGTCGTCGGCTCACCACTCCGTCCCCGCCCACGTTTGGGCTTCGGCGGATGAAATCAAAGGCAAAGGCCAGGTTTTCGACCGGTTCATGGAGAGCCTGGGTGACATACGCAACGGAACCGTGGGAAGCGACGGGGACGGGGAGGAGGGGGGCGGGGAGGTGACTGATGCGAACGGGGAGGTGACTGATGCGAACGAGGAGGTGACTGATGGGAATGAGGAGGTGACTGATGGGAACGAGGAGGTGACTGATGCGAATGAGGAGGTGACTGATGCGAACGAGGAGGTGACTGATGCGAACCAGAGTGAGACGACCGAGCCTCCTTGTTGTTCCGAGATGGAAAAGAAAACAGAAAAACAAACACAAAAACCGGCGTTGCGCGTGGCGCTGTTCGGCGCCCCCGCCGAGGGCGAGACCCTCACGTTAAGGGTTGACACCGGGTCGCTTTGGGGGGTGGGTGGGCTGTTGCAGTCGGAAGAAACGCCACTGACACTGCGGTGGCAACGGGGTTTGGTGGATTTTTGCGACACGAAACGCAGCGCTGCGACGCAAAAAACCATACCACCTCTGTTCAAAACAATCGCCGGTGCCGAAGCCGCGACGTACGTTTTAACCAAAACCGACGTCGGGTGCTTGGTCCGCGCGGTCGCGGCGACCGGAACCGCGACCGGAGGGGAACACGTCTTCGCCAGCGCGGTGACGGACCGGGCGGTCACGGCGAGGGTTTGGTGAGGTGAGGTGTGGGTGACGCGTGGTCCAGTAATCATCATTAAACGATTTGGGTTCTTTTTGAGTGACTCCTGATCTCTTTTTCCTGCTCATCACTGAGATGCGTCTTCTCTTCAAACGTTGTTTTCATGCCTGTCGTCAAATGGGTGTCGTCCTCCTGATTCTCAATTTATGGCCAGAAACGGGGGGGGCTGACGCCCCCTTTGCGGAAACAACCGACTGTTTGCTCGGGTCTCAATTCACCAATCTTTTCATAAAGCGCACCTTTCTTCCCCTTTTGTTACTTTCAGGACTTCGAAAAGGCACGAGCAACCGTCGACGTTTTGAAGACTAAAAAGTCACTGGAGAGGTCCAGAAGGTGTTTGATTCGTTCTCAAGACATGCGCCTCGCAGTCTCGCGCGCGCGGTGCGGAGACGCGTCGGGTGCGACGCCGGGTGCGGACAGATCACACCAGGTACGCGTTGTTTCCGAATCTCCCTTTCTTCGCGACCTGCCGTCGAGTTATTTGCCTTTCAAACGCACCCGTGTGTGCCCCAACGAACCGTAATTCACGCGGTTAGGTTTGCTTGCGACGTGGTGTCCTCCTGTTCCGCGGAAATGTCTTGCCAGGGCGGTGTTTCGGGAGAAGCACGCGGCGTGGTTTCAACGCGCACGCGAGTGATCTCGCGAGGGAAACGTGTGTGGCGCGTTCTTCGCGAACCCGCGGTCGCGCGTCCACGAACCCACCCGGGCCCGAGGACACCACCTCGCCACGAGCCCCCCGTCCTTTCGTGGCTTTGGGGGTTGCGAGAATTTCCGAAGAGCGGAAATTCCTCGAAATCATGTCGGGTCGCAAACTGTTTCTCACCCTCCTTTCCGCATTTTTCAGGTGGGCATTTCGCTTTTTGGCAAAGACTTGTGAGACTAATAAGTTTCAGGAAAAAGTTCATAAAAAGGATGCAGTCGTCCGCCCCCCCCGCGTACGACGGCATGGACATCGTCCGCCCCTCGCCTGCTGCGAAAGGCGTGGCGACGCAATCGATGGACCCTTTCGCGCGCGGGGTCGGGGTTGTTCAAGGCTCGCCTCGCGGGCACTTTTCGTATCCCGGCACGTCGAGCGGCGCGAGCGACGCGTCGAGCCCGTACTCAAGTTTATCAGCGGGCGGGAGCCGCCACGGGTCTTTTGTTTCGCAAACCGGGGGCGTGAGCTCTGCTGGGTCTCCTGACCGGTGGAAGGTTACCAAAAAAAACCGGACCGACGGCGACGGCGCCGAGACGACAACAGAGATCGAGCCGCGACTCGTTCCCGCGGCCGCCGCCCCAGTACCCGCCCCCCCGCGCCCGCAAAGCGTGGACGAGCTTCTTCGGGACAGCGTGTTGTCTTTTCACCGAGACGGCCCGCTTGTGAACCCGCTGGGTACGCGACAGAGTCACGGGTCGGGAAGCGGCGGGTGGCGTGGCCCGGCGCCGCGTGTGAGCTCGACGAAGGACAAGATGCAGTTCGTGGCGGACGCGAAAGGGTTTGATTACGGGATCCTTTGGAAACGTCGTCTCATTGACACCTATTCATCCGACGACTCTTCTGCTGGGGGGACGTTGGAGTACGACGTCGGGATGGATGCCAATCCCGGGACGAACAACGCGTTGGCGCTGTTCATTGACACGAGCCGGAGCATGTACCCGTCCTGGGCGGTTGGGTTTGGCGCTGTGGGCCGGGTGGGGTACACGGGGAACTACGAGTGGCACGAAACAATCGAGTCCCTCCCCGCGTGGTCGTTTCAGCGCCTGCGCCAAGCCAAACACGCGGGTATTCGGAGCATAATCTGCGTCCCCACGAAACTCGGGGTGGTGGAGTTTGGCGCCACGAGAGTGATGCCGCACAACGTCAACACGGTGCAGTACGTCCAGAAGCTCATGGGGCGACCGCCGGAGACGTCCGGGCACAAACGGTGACCCGCCCGCGAAGACGGTGCGGGTGCAACCTTTTCGGAAACGTTTCTTTCGGTTTACTTGTTACATTAAAGCCCGAAAAACGGGGGTATATATTTCGCGCGTTGAAACGCGATACGCGCGGCGTCGCGGATCGCGCGAGTTCGCGGAGCGCACTTTTCTTACGTGCAATTGTTCGGCCGAGCCGCCTTGTGGCAGAAATAAAATGTTGTATTTAATAATCAAACCCTGTTGTGACTACTCACAGCTCATCCTTGTCACCAGAAACCTTGCCCAGACCGTTTGCCCACAGAAACGCGTCGCCTCCCGCCCGCGCGACGCTTTCCGAAAGTTCCGCGAGCGTTTTCTTCTCGCGCAACCGAAGCCGCGTCGCGAGCGAAGCGCGACGCAAGGCGCGCGCGCGTTTCTCCAAAGCGGTTCGCTTCGCAAGCGCGCTTTCTGGTGCCGTTTCGTCTTCCTCAGGGACCTCCACAAACTCAAACGAGTTGTCAAAGGCCCACACGACCTGCTCAAGCTCCTCGCCGAACACCCGCAACAAAGCCCGGTCCTCGCGAACGGACGTCGGGTACTCCGCGAGTCGCGCTTGGAGCAAGCGCGCCAAGAGCTCGCCGGCGCGCTTTGCGTTTGAGTTTTGGGAAAGGTCTTTTTCTTTTTCGGATTCCTCAGATTCCTCAGGTTCCAAAGGTTCCTCAAGTTCTTCGTTTGTGTTTCCCTCACTCCCCGACACAATGGAGGCCCACCGCGCGACTCGTTTCGCGGTGCTGTCCGTGCCTTGGCCCGGGAGGGACACGCACACGCGCCACGGAACCGGAAATCCGCTTGACCTCAACGCCGCTGAAACTTTTCCCAACGCAACTTCGGTGGCGAAGTTTTCGGGAGACAGCGTGATGGGCACGCAGTTTCGCGACTGATCATCACCAGTTTCAGGTAAAAGATACCCACCAGAAAGCAGCGTGTCCGCGTCACTCCACGCGCCGTACGACTCGGTGACCTCTTCACCGGGTGAGTAGTCCCGTTTGGCGTACACAACGGCGCGGTCGTACTGAGCGTCGTACACCGCGAAGTCGCGGGTGTCGGTTGTGTCGTCGGTACCGCCGCCCTTTTTGCCACCACCGCAATCACCGCCGTTGGTACCTTCCGCGGTACCTTTCATCTTTCCACCACCACCTCGTTTGTCGTTGATCATGTCAACCAGAGGTATGAGCACCAGGCCTTTGCCAGGGACGTTGCTGGCTCGCGAGTGCACGATGGACCACGCCCATTGCGTCGCCGCGAGCGACGGAATTTTTGCGTCGTCTCCGTCGTTTTCGCGGTCAAAAACCCCAAAGAACGGCTTTTGCGAAAACGCGCGCTTCACAAACCCGTTGTGCACCGCCCGGACCTTGGCCTGGTCCGTAATCGCGTCATCCAGCACGGAGCTCCCCTCCAGTTCCCTTAACAGACTTGGGTCCCAGTAAAGTGGGGTGTCGAATAAATCCGAGAAGTTTTGCGCCGGATCTGGGAGCGCGTCCAAGTACAAACGCCACGGCGAATCGCGCGGCGCGACGAACCGCTCGTGAATCAGCGCCAGCATCAGCGCGCTTTTGCCATCGGAGCCGTACTCCTCTCTCAACGACCGAAGCAGGGTGGCTAACTCAGGCCTCACCGCGGTGACTGACTCGGGACAGAGCACCAAGCTCCACGGCACCGACACGTACGCCTCGTCTGACGCTAAACCGCCGGACGCGGCGAAAACACCCACGTCTCGTCGCAAACTCCCGCCCGCTCGCAAAGACGCGCCAAGCCCGTCGTGCTCGCCGAAATACACACCCTCCAGCTCAACCCCCGCGCTGGCGTGCGTCTTGATCCACGCACGCAGGGACTCGCCCACGGGGCCATGGGGTGTGGTCCCGGAAGGCGCGCCCGCGGCGGCAACGATCGGCGGTGAAGCAATCACAAAGATCGCGAGAAGGAACACGGACACGGCTTTGGGGAACACAAGATACGCGGGTTTCGGGGTCATCGCGCGACACGCGGGGGCGCGGTGAAACGCGGACGAGGCACTCGCGACCGACGCCGGACGATTCGCAAAAGGGGAACCAGGGCCGCCCAGCGCGCGACGGTGTTGCTTTACTGAGTTCTCTTCATCTCTTGGCAATAAAACAACAAAAGCAAACCGGGTTTAGGGTTGCAGATCGAGCCGAGTCACCGCATAACGTCGGTCGCGACGACGTGACCCGACTGCGTCGAGTGACGAATTGACGAGCTCGGCATGATGTCAACGCACCGCGCGATCATCGCGGTGTCTGTGAGAACCCAGGTGGTGACGCGGAGACGCGTCTCGGCGCCTGGTACGGCCGCGATGAGTGCGGTCGCGCCGGCGGCGAGGTTGTCTGATGTGCGCCAACGGTCGCGCGCGCGTGCGGCCTTGACGGCGAGGGCCAGCGCGTGCAGCCGCGGCATCGCCGGCATCGCGGGCATGTCGGTTGTTCCCGGCCCAGGGGGACGCCACACCTCGCGCGGCCGCGTCTCCGTGGTGACACACGCGGCGGGGGCGAAGAAGAAGCGGAGCCCCGAGGAAATACGCGCCAGGCGCGAGCTGCGGGAGCGAAGGGAGGCTCGCGAAGCCGAGGAGGCGGAGCTCGCCGCGTTCGAGGCGGAGGAAGCAGCCGCGAGGAGTGGCGCTGGCGAGGAGTCTGGAGAGGAGGACGGGTACGACGCGGCTGGTTTCGCGACAGGCGAAACGGGTGAGACGGCGGAGGTGGAGGTGGAGGAGGAGGAGGTCCAGGCGCTGGCGCCGACGCGCAGCGCGAGCGAACTTCGCCCCCGGTCCACCACGCGCTCGTCCCAGTACAGGAGCGCCCGGTCCCCCCCCCCCTTCGAAGAGGAAGGCCCGGATGTGCTGCTCCTGGGAGGCGCCGCAGTGGCGGTCGCGGCGGTGGGGTTCTTCCTGTGGCGGAAGAAAAACGGCGGCAGCGGAAACGCCGACGCGCCGCCCGCCGCGACTGGCGGCATGACCTTGGGCGAGATGGGCATGAGTTCCGCTCAGATGGGCGGTAGTGGTGGTGTTGGGGAAAACGCACCGGTTGGGGGGGGTAGTTTCGCTGGGATGCCCACGTTCGGCGGCGGCGGCGAGGACGGCGGCGTCGGCGCGGCGGCGGCGAAGGCACCGCGGCAAATCAAAGGCGAGTTCAAGCGGAACTTGAAGGATATGATGAACGAGATGCGGCGGTTCGACACCGTGGATCTTCACGGGCGGTCACTCGGTGACGAAGGTGCGGCGTACATCGCGTCCGCGCTTGCGTTCAACGACACCGCTACGTGTATCGACTTCGGCGCGAACGGTATCGGGACGGAGGGCGTCGCCGCGCTTTGCGAGGCGCTGCAAAGTAACACCAAGCTGGAGATGTTATCCCTGGCGTCCAACAACCTGTGCGACGAAGGCACCGCCGTGCTCGCTGAATATTTAAAAACGAACTCCACAATAAACACGTTGAACTTGAATTCATCGGGAATCGGAGACGAAGGTGCGTGCGCGCTCGCGGAGATGCTCAAAGTAAACACCACGATCACCGCGCTCGAGCTGAACAACAACTCCATCGACCACGCCGGCACGGTTGCGCTCGCCGAGGCGCTGGCGGTGAACACGACTTTGGAGACGTTTTCGATAAGCGGCAACTACGTGGGTGGTTTGGGGTGCAAGGCGCTTGCGAACGGTTTGGCGAAGAACACGGGGATCAAGGGCTTGCAGTTGAATGGCAACGATATCGGCGATCTGGGCGTGGAGGCGCTTTGCGAGGCCTTACGGACGCGACAGTGCAAGCTCACGAGCTTGGACATCGGGAACAACGGGTTCGGGTTCAAGAGCGGCGAGTTCATCGCGCAATACTTGAAAGACGACACACAACTAACACACCTCAGCGTGTACATGAACGAACTGTGTGACCTCGGGTGCATCGCGATCGCAACCGCGATGAAGGACAACGGGGGCATCGAAACCCTTGATATCGGGGGGAACAACGTGTTGGAAGCGGGCGCCAAGGCGCTGGCGGAGGCGCTGAGGGAAAACAAACCGCTGCGCACCCTGGAGCTGGGGTACAACCCGGTCGGCCCGAAAGGGTGCCAGGCCCTGGCCGAGGCGGTGAAGTTCCACAGCAAGCTCACCACGCTGCGCATGGGGTGGTGCAAGGTCACCAAAGACGGTGCTTGGTACCTCGCGGACGCCATCAAGTACAACGAGCACATCACCACGCTTGACTTGCGCGGGAACGAGTTGGGGGACGAAGGGTGCGCGGCGCTCGCGCAGTCGTTAGCGACGGTAAACGAAAACCTAACCTCACTGGACCTGGGGTACAACGAAATCAAAGACAAAGGCGCGTTCGCGTTAGCGCAGGCTATTAAAAACAACGCGGACGGGGCGATCCAAAGCATCTCCGTGAACAACAACTACATCACGAAATTCGGCGAGGTCGCGTTGACGGAAGCGGTGGAGTTGATTGAGGAGATGAACCCCGACCGAGACCTGTACGTGCAGTTTTAGTTTAGCGGGCGTGGTGTTGAAACCAAAAATAGTCAAGTGAAACCACGCGCGTGTCTTGAAACGAAGTGTTTTGAAGCCATCCTCCCTTTCAACGTTTGCACATTTTTCGCCCGAAAAAAGCGCAAATCGTGTCGCACGACATCGAATCGACGGTGTTTCCGAGGCGCACATCGCGAGACGCGCTACGGTGCGTCGTGGCTCCTCCCGCCTTCCCCCCGTCCCCGTGACCCTCGTGCCTCTGCACGTTCGTTTCACGTCTCTTGTTCCGTGATCGATCGCACCGACAAAAAGACGCTGACCAGACCCCCTCGTCAAACGCACGCTTCGGTGCCTCGAAAAGCAGGCAGGCGGACGCCGAGATCGGCCGACGCGCACCATGCTGATCGACACGTTCACCGTGAAGTCCCCGAACGTGGTGTACACGGACGGACACATCGAGTCGACGTACACGTAAGTAGCTAGTTCGTCCCGTGATCCCGCGACGCCGCTTCCTTGAAAAACGCACTCCGGGAACGCACCGGAGACCGACGCTTGAGGTCGGCAAACACATCGTGGAGAGGCATCGGCATTTTTTCTCTGGTTTTTTTTCGGGCCGGCACTTTTTTTGCATTGATGGGTATCGCAGCCCGCCCTTTTCTTTCCTTCGCTCTGACTGACTCTCTGACTATGCTTTTATTATGCTCTGACTCTCTGACTGGCCTCGCTCGCACCTCCATGCCCTTGCTGGAAATAACAAAAACGCAGGTACCACGACACCAAGCTCGAATCAACCGACCTCGGCGACGGGAAATCGGCGTGGGTCGTGACGCCCACGGAGACGACGTACAAATTCAAAACCGATTTGAAAAAGCCAAAGCTCGGGATCATGCTAGTCGGGTTGGGCGGGAACAACGGCACCACGCTGATGGGCGGCGTGGTGGCGAACCGGGAGGGGATTACCTGGAAAACCAAAGAGGGCGTACGCGCGCCTGACTATTTCGGGAGCTTAACGCAAAGCGCGACGTGCCGGGTCGGGTCGGCGGGTGGGGAGGAGGTGTTCACGCCGTTCAGAAGTTTGCTGCCCATGGCGAACCCGAACGAGATCGTTTTCGACGGGTGGGATATCAGGTACGTGTTGGGGCTTTCCCAAATCCCGCCTCCACGTTTGCCAACACAAGGCTGACACTTTCGTGAACAATCAGTTCAATGAACATGGCGGACGCGATGGAGCGGGCGAAGGTTTTCGAGTGGGACTTGCAGCGGCAACTCGCGCCTTTTCTGAAATCCGTGGTCCCTCGAAAAGGCATCTACGACCCTCAGTTCATCGCGCCCAACCAAGCACAAAGGGCGGACCACACGATTGGCGGCACGAAACAGCAAAAGATGGACCAGATACGCGCGGACATCGACGATTTCAAAAAGAAATCTGGGGTGGACAAAGTCGTGGTGCTTTGGACCGCAAACACGGAGCGGTACGGCGAAATCTCGGCTGGTTTGAATGACACGGAAGACGCGCTACGAACGTCCATCGCGAACGACGAGGACGAGGTATCCCCCTCGACGTTGTACGCCCTGGCGTGCGTGGACGAAGGTACGCGTTGGGCGTTTCCCAAATCAGCCGACGACTGTTTCAAGCCCCTCTTTGACGTCCACTAGTCATTAAAAGGAGATACTACATACATCACAAGTGCACTGTTTTACCGAAGCTGGTGACTGTTTGTCCATACATCGCGATATGCAGTACACCCATGCTCAACACTCATCGACTGACACTTTGTTTTACCCATCGCAAGGCGTGCCTTTCATCAACGGCTCGCCGCAAAACACGTTCGTGCCTGGTTTGATCGACGCGGCGGTTCGGCTGGGGAGTTTGATCGGGGGGGACGACTTCAAATCCGGCCAGACGAAAATGAAAAGCGTTCTTGTTGACTTCCTTGTCGGCGCGGGAATCAAACCCACCAGCATTGTTTCGTACAACCACCTGGGGAACAACGACGGCATGAATCTTTCCTCCCCCCAGTGCTTCAGGTCCAAGGAGATTTCGAAAAGTAACGTTGTGGACGACATGGTGGCGTCGAACGAGCTTTTGTACAAACCGGGCGAGCACCCCGACCACGTGGTTGTTATTAAGTACGTGCCGTACGTGGGTGACAGCAAAAGGGCGATGGACGAGTACACCAGCGAGATCTTCATGGGAGGCAGATCAACGATCGTGATGCACAACACGTGCGAGGACTCACTGCTCGCGGCGCCGCTGATTCTGGACATGTGCCTCATCGCGGAGCTCTCAACGCGCATAGAAATCAAAGGCCCGCGCGACGAAAACCGTTTCAGAAAACTGCACCCCGTCTCAGTGTTGCTGTCGTACCTCACAAAAGCGCCCCTGGTGCCAAGAGGCACACCGGTAGTGAACGCGCTTTCCAAGCAACGCGCGATGCTGGAGAACGTCTTCCGCGCCTGCGTTGGCTTGGCGCCCGAAAACAACATGCTCCTCGAGCACAAGTAACGGTGGAAGCGATGCGTTACGTCCGTATAGTACCAGGACAGACGTAGAACACGAATTGAATTCGAGAGACAGAAGAAAGGAAGACAGAAAAGAGGGTACGGCCGGGGCGTGTGCGTATGAATAAGAATTCAGAATCATCGAAGACGTCGTATTATAGTCTCTTTCTTCGCAATACATGTCCGCGTTGCGAAAGCCCGAAAGTTCCAAATAGCCCCGCGCACTTGTATTTTTTTTCTTCGCGAAACCACACCCTCACGGCGGTGGTCGAAACATCGGGTTCGACGACGGCGTTTGCGGCCGGGCGGCGGGCATGTTCGGCCGCGCCGTCTGCCCTGGATCCGTGGGCGGTCGGAACTCGCCAGGAGGAGGTTGCATCGTCTGCGGTTGCGTCTGCGGCGGTGGCGTAGTTTGCGGAGCCGTTTGTGGAGTTTGTTCAAGAGGCTGGCGATCCGGAGTGCGCGTCGTCTGCGTCGGCGCGCGCGTCTGCGCCGGAATCGGCGCGGCGCGCGCGGCGTCCGGGATGCGCGCCGCTCTGCGCTCCGCCACCGCGCGCGCCGCCTGGACCTGCTCTGTGGTCGGCGCGGTTCCCTCTGGGGCTGGCGCGAGCTCCAACAAAACCACCGCGTGCGGCGCAACGAGGTACGTGCCTTGCGGCCCCGCCAGGGAGACGTAGGCAAGTTCGCAATCCGCGGGGGACGCCAGGGCGGTGTCCAGCACGCGCACCCAGGTGTACCCAATAGGGGGCTGGCCAATCACAGCGCGCGCCAGGAGTGACCCGCAGTTCCAAATCGCCATCGCATCTTGGGTGACTCGCTCCACGGAATCCACGGAATCCACGGACGCGACAGCGGCCGCGCCCGGCGCGGTCGCGGCGCGCCGGCGGCACATGAGCTGCGGCGCGCTTGTTGGTGCTTCCCAGTCCGGCGAGTGTTCGCCGGACAAATCGCTCCACAACACGTTCCCTCCCCCGAATCCGAACAGGTCGTGTCTTCGTCTTCTGAAGGACGCGCACGCGGAGAGGAACGCGCCGATTTCGCAGCCAACAGAACCCGAAACGCCAACCGCGTCCCACCGAAACGCGTTCGCGTCGTTTTTCCACGTTTTTGGTGCGTCCTCCAAACCCCGCAGGGAGTGGCCGTACTCGTCCCCCGCATTGACCACGGGGACGCCATCCGACAGAAACAGCGTTGCTAACATGGCACGCACAACAAGCGCGGTCTCGCCGGGCGTCGGGTCCAGCGGCTTCCAGGTTTTCACAGGCGCGCGTCCCGAGATTCCGCCCGCTTTGCGGTGCGTTTTTGACCGGGCGTGCGCCGCGGCGTTTTCGGGGGTCACCCCCGCCCGTTCCGCGACGCCTTTCGCGAAATCAGCCAGCGTCCCCCCGAACGGAAACGACGTCCACGAATTCATCACGTGCCCACTGCCCGCGCTCCGCTCGCCTCTTATCAAGTCAGCGCTCCCGCACACGCGCGCGGCGAACCCGCCGACAGCGCCGTTTTTGCCCTCCAGAAACGCACCCACGTCCCGCGCGTACGCCGGCGTTACCCGCTCACCCCACACCCCCCAATTCTGCATCCGACCTACTTCAAATTCCCCGGGGGTGAGAAACAAACGCACGCCTCCCCCCGCCCCCGCGCCGCCGCCGTGGTGCCCTCCCTCCCCCCCGCCAAGCACCGGGTCGTTCGCGATGGATTCCAACAACAAGCTCCGTCCGTACGTCCCCCGCGCGATCCCCCCGCCCGAGTCCACCACGAACCCGTCCACCCCCATCTGCACTCGCCAGTGCCTCAGCGCGTCCACGACGAACTGTTGCGTCACGAGTGAGCACGGGTTCAGCACGCACGCGGTCGGGTCAATTGAATTGTTCATCTCCACCCGCCCGGTCGGTCCGAGCTGGTAGTACGACTCCGCGTCTATTCCCCGCAACGAGTTCGTGTTTGGTTTGTCGTCCGAACCCTCGCCCAGGTGCGTGAGCGAAACGTGCATCAGGACCTCCAGCCCGTGTCGTTGCAAGCCTCGTATTAATTGTCGAAGCTGATGCGCGGGTTCGCCAGAGGTTGCACGAGCACCCGCTAAGCGCGAATCGCACGCGAAGAGCGAAATCGGGTTTTGGCCAAAGTTGTCGCCCCCGTCTCGGTTTAAACAAGCCTGTACCGGCAACAAAAGCACCGTCGTCGCGCCGACGCCGACGATGTGGTTAACTTTCGCCAACACGGCGGCGTACGTGCCTGGTTCGACCCCGGTGGCCGGTCCCTGGGGCGACGCATTCGGAAACGCACTGTCGGTACCCAAGGATTCAAGGAAACTGACGTGCGACGTGAAGTCGCTGAGATAAAGAAAAGAAAGTGTCAGTCTTGTATGGGCAAACAGTCGGCGGAATTTGGGAAATGCAATACGTACCTGATACTCAGCTCGTACGCGACTTCCATGCCAGGCGCGCGCCTCCGGCGCGGCTTTTCGATCCGTGATTTCGAAGCCACGCGCGTCGCGTACGCGTTCGCATCGTCGCCGTTCATCACGTCCGCCAAGCTGCCCATCAAAGATGGCACCACGGTTTGCGTGTCTTCAAACGCGCCCAGCGGAGGCCGCAACGACGTCGCCCTCGGGTCGAACAGCACCAGCCCCGGGTGGAACCGCCACCCCCCCGCGCGCACGTCGCCGTCGCACTTCCAGCCGTACAACACGGTGGCCAACGAGTTGTTGTATGTATCTTTGGAAGCAGTTCCGCTGTTTCCTGTGTCGTTGGAAACAGCGCTCCCTGGACAAGGCATGGGCAAAATAGCCCCCCGCATCCCAACGGGCAGCGCGACGTGCCACACGTCGCCTGTTTTGTGCGTCGTGCAGTTCAGCGCAAACTCCATGGTTTCGGGAAGCTCGTCCCCCACGTGTTTGTACTGCAGGAAGAGCGTGACTTTTTGCGCGCGCGAACTGTGCAGCGCGAAGTTGACCCAGCCCGGGCCTGACGTGGGCCCCAACGAACTGGCTCGTGACACCCCCAGGGGTGTCGCGCACCCCGGGGCCGCGCCTACCGGCACGGCGAAGGACTTTGGCGGTTCCCTTTGCGTTTTTCGTCGCGGGCCGTCGAAAACGGTTTCGCCGCCCGTCCCGTCTTCGTTGTCCGGTTTCCGTTCCACAAGCACGAAATTCATCTCAAGCGGGGCGTAGTAGCTCGGGATCTCGAACTCGGTTCGCGCGAACCTCAGGGGGAACCCGGATCGGTGTTCCACTGTTGTTCTGTCCCCGTCCCTAACGAGCGGCGTGCTGGTCGCGGCGCCGGCCGATTTCCCGCGCGGATCCCCGCGCACGCTTTTCTCCGAATACACACTCCCACTCGGGAGCTCGGGAAGGGTCATCCACTCATCAAGCCACTCCCGGTGCATCCCCCAGTGCAGGGAAAGCTCGCCGCAGTTTGAGGTAACGGGCTCGCCTCGCAAATCATACGTCACGTCCTCCGCGACTTCGAACTTCGCCAGGTAACTCTCGCCAACCGGGATCACCTCGACGTACACCCGCCGTCCGTGTTCGGTGTGGAACGTGTGCTTCGCCGTGCGCTCGCGTTTCGCGGCGTCGCCCGAGCCCCTGGTGCGAGCCGCGTCCCGGGTAACGCCATCCCTCGCGTACGGCGCCACGCCGAATGCGACGTGGGTATCCCTGCCGCTCGGGTCTAGGACGGGGCGGGCGGAAGGTGTCCACCGCGACCGCGAAGATGACGGTTCGCCGCAGGACGAAGGTGCACCCGGCGCGTTCGCCCGGGACGCGCCGAACGCCGACCGACGCACGCGAGAGGCGCCCACCCCAGGCGTCGCCGCGACGCGCGCGGCGCACGGGGACGCCATCGCGGGAGGACCGCGCGCAGGTGCCCGAAGGAATGCGCTTGGGCAGCCGGCGAACCCAAAGTTCTGGTGGCTCTCGTTTGCCGAGCGGTTATCCACTTTTTCTGGGACACGGAGAACTTCAAAATCCGCGGTGACAGGTTTGTGCGCCTCTTTGGTGGTGTCGCCGGAGGTGTGTCCGAAAAAACGCGTGAGGACTCGTCATCGAGCGACTGCGCACGCGCGGTGAGGGCGGCGGAGGGACACGCGACACGGTGCGACGACGAATATCGAGGAAACGAACGCGTGGGAAAAACGGAAAAACGCGCATGGCCGATTTTACGAAACATTCTTTCACCTCGAGTATCGTCTTCTCGTTACAAAAACCTCTCTGACGACAAAACTCGTACATGTACTGTTCGGGCGGTGCACGGCACTGTCTGTCACACGTTCCGTCAACGCGTTTCCACTGAAAGTGACGCCCGCCCGCGACCGTACCGGTCATCCCCTCCTCATTCTCCCATCCTCTTCCGCTTTCGCCGAAGCCGTCAAAAAATCACGCGTCGCTCACAGGTACGGCACCGCGGCCGCGTTGACCGCGGCGTTGACGTGCCACGGGTCCGCGACGTGGCGTCCGAGCGCGGAGAGGGGGCCTTCCAGGTTCGTGGCCTGCGCCTGGCCGATTAGGCCGGCGAAGGCGAGCATGGCGACGCGCCCGTTGGCGATTTCCTTTTTCTTGAGCGTCTCGAAATCCGCGCCCTTGCTGAACCCGGCGGGGTCGAACGCGCCGCCCGGGTACAGCCTCTTGGCCGGGTCTTTCTCGTTGGAACGCTGTTGCTCCACGAAGGCCATCACGAAAACCTCGATCGCGACGACCACCGGGAGGGGGAAAGGCGACTCCGCGCCCAAGTACGTCTGGGAATCTTGCACGGGGGCTTCGATCCAGGTCACGCCGGTGATGGCTTCTTGCCCCGCGGCGCCCGCGACGCCCAGCATCGCCCACCTGGAGTGGATGATCTCGGCTTCCTGGAACCTGGCAAGGTTCGCGGGTTCCTTGCCCAGACCGAGGGGGTCGAAGCCGTAGTCACAAGGAAGCGTCCCGGTGAGGTGCGCGGGGGGGGTGCTCCCGGGCATCCACACCGCGCGCGCGCTGACCTTGCCGACGGTGCCGTTGGTGGCGTTCGTAGCGAGCTTGCGGCCGGCGAAGGACCCGGCGCGGGCCACGATGGGTGCGGAGATGGTAAGAGCGGCCATGGTGATGACGGTCTGGTGTGTGCGGGAATGCAGCGCGCGCGTGTGGGCCGAGAGGGAAGGTAGCGAGGGATCCACCCACATCTATCACCTCCCAGGCGTCAGCGCGTCACATGATTGGTCAGTGCTGATCCTTTGGTTTTTCGACGCACGAACCGTGATTAGACCACCAAATAGCCCACTCATTTCAAGTCGAAGCTGACTCCACTGTCCTCGAAACCCAACCCATTCCCCGTGTTGCCCTTCGTGGCATTGGATTTCGACAAAACCGCGACCCCCCGCCCCACGCCGCGCATGATACTTCCAATGTTTTAACAAAAATGATGCGACTGGTCCATCACGCGTGGGTCTTGACGGTCCCACAACATGCGTGAGACGTATCCCCAAACTCCTTGTTACCAAAGGGTGCGACAACCAATTCTGAACCCAAACATTGAAGACATCATCACACACACACCACGCAAGCCGAAAACCAGGATTAGATTGGTGCAGTCATCCGTCGCCAACGGCAAAGGTCGAGCGTACCAAGTAGCTCGCGAGTTCGACGGCAGTGCGCTTTTTCGGCAATCGGACAATCTTCTTTTTCGTTCTTTTCGTGAGTTCTTGGAAAGCCCCTACTCGGAATCACACAACACACACGCATCGCGCCCGCCATGTCCGACGACGAGCGAGCCGCGAAACGCGCGAAGGGTGAGGAAGTCGATGCTCCTGAAGAGGCCTCAGAAGAGGAGGAATCCGATGACGAAGAGGTGTTTGAAGAGGAGGAGGAGGAGGAGGACGAGGACGAGGAGGACGGCGCGGGGCTGAGCGACGAAGAAAGCGACGATGAGGAGGAGGAGGAGGAGGGTCCCGTACCCGTCGGTGGCAACGTGTTCGTGGTGCTTCATCACCAAGAGAAGTATACCGGTACGGAGCAGGAGCTTGACGGCACGGAGCCTCCTGAGCGAATCGACGCCGCGATCGTCGCGGTCGCGGCTTCGATGGAGACGGCTACGGATTTGGCGGAGGCGTACGTCGAAGCGACGTTCGAGGAACAAGTGCCCGGCGACTTCGACGGGTGGTTAGTGGAAGGTTACGAAGTGCTTGATGAAGACGCGGAGGAGAACGGAATGGTGTCGAGAATCACAATCGAACCGCACGAGTTGAAATGAGGATGAGGTGTGGAAGCGGTCGGCGATGTACATTATTACAGAATGACACTTAACCCATTTGCTTGCAGCGTGGAGTGACAAGCAAGGAGAGGAAGAGCGGACGCGTCGGTGATCATAATTTAAAGTGCAAAACCATTCTAAAATTAGAATCGAATCTTCATCGTCGTCCCCTCGCCGGTGGTCAGTTTCTGGCGCGGCGGCAGTTTCCCGATCCCCTCCACCCGCGCGTCATCCTCGTCTTCCATCAACTTCCCCAGTTCCACCAAAAGCGCGTCCATCCCGGTTCCCGCCACGGCGCTCACCGGCAGCACCGCGACGGGAGGGTCCCCCACGTCTGCGGGGTCCAGTTTTGAAATCGCCTCCACCAGCTCCGCAGTGCGCAGAGACGCCCACTCCAGATCCATCTTGTTTAGCGCCAACAGATGCGGGCGCGAGGTGTACTCGGGGTTGTACATGCGCAGCTCCTCGCGTACGGTTTTGTAGTCGCCGATCGGGTCTTGCCCGGACGCGTCCACCACCACCAGCATGGCGCGCGTGCGCCTGAGGTGTCTCAAGAAAGCCCTGCCCAGCCCTCGGCCCTTGTGCGCGCCTGAAATCAGCCCGGGCAAATCGGCCAGCACCGGGCCGGCGGTTTTCCGGTCGGTGTCGTACGCGGAGAAGTCCATCGGGTCGTCCGGGTCGGGGGCCGGGTCCGAGGGTTTCACCACACCAAGGTTGGGCATCAGCGTGGTGAACGGGTACGCCGCGATGTCGGGCGACGCCCTGGTTACGGCTTTCAAAATGGACGACTTGCCTGCGTTGGGCAACCCCACGAGGCCGATATCCGCCACCACGCGCATCAGCAACTCAACCTGGAACTCGTCCCCGGGCTCGCCGTTCGTCGCGACAATGGTCGCTTCGTCCAGCATGATGTCACTCACCTCGATGTCATCCGAAAGCTTCGCGGTTTTTACGTTCCTGCCTCGCTTTTCCGCGTTCTGCGCGCGTCTCGCGGCCAAACCGCCGGCGCCGCCTTGCGCTATTAACAAAACCTGCCCGTGCTTGGTCATGTCGCCAAGCAGCTCCCCCGACCGCTTGCGCCGCACCACCGTTCCGGGCGGCACGTCTATGTACACGTCATCTTGTTTCGGTGCGATTCGTGTTCGGTCCACTCTTCCCGCCCCAGCGCCAGGCGCGGCGCTCCCGTGGTACCCCTTCTTGGCTTTCCATTGCTTTTTGTCGTGGAACAGCAACAGCGAGTCGCACGCCCGGTCCACGCGAATGAAAACGTTCCCCCCCGCGCCCCCGTCCGCGGGCTCCGCCGCAGGCAGCTCGATGAACTTCTTCATGTTCCCCCCCCGGCTAAACTTGAAGTTCTTCACCACCTTGGCCTTGACTTCCTTGGTCCACCCCTCGCCGTCGCCGCCGGTGCCGCCGCACACCGTGATTATGGCTTCGTCGAAAAAAAGGTGTTTGTTTTTATCGTCGATGGATGAAACCGAATTCGGTCTCTTGCCCCGCGCCTTTTCCTGTTTCCCCGCCAGCGTTTCGAACATCTCGCCGTCCCATTCCTGCTGCGGTGGTGAAGGTTTTTGGGGAAGGAGGGGAAGGTGAGTCACGGGACATCTCGAAGAATCGAAGCAGCACTTTCGAAATGTTGCTATGGAATCGATTAATGTCAAAAAACGCGAAAAGTGCGGCGGGGCACAATCTGGATAATGAGGAACAGCAGGGTGTGGTTCCTACCTGCTTCACCGTCTTCGTGGCCCTTGAAAAAGCTCCGCCGCCTTGCTTAGCAGGCTTGGCGCCATCCACGGGTTTGGGTTTGCCCGGCGGCCGGGTGCTTTTGGCGCCGCGCGTGGGCTTCCCCGCGGTTCCGGCGCCGCCTCCGCCACGCGCCTGCGCGACGACGGAAATTCGGTGGAGCACCGCCGCCGAAAGAAGGCGACGACTCGGGACGACGGCGGGTACGCGCGGAGTGGAGCCGGGCGCGGACACATAGCGCGAGGTGGTGCCGAAAGCGCGGGGCGCCGAGGCGCCGAGCGCCTGGTGGCAGGTCGCCGCGTGCATCTTGTGACGAGGGGTAGACGGACGCGTTGCGGGAAAACGGCAAAAACCAACTCGTCATTCATTTCGTTATTTTTGGCGACGAAGATCTCCAGCCACGTTGCTGGCTCTCGCCACACCGTGTGACGCGCCGACGGCACCCACCATGTCGACCGCTGCTTTGCGCTTGAGCGCCGCGGCCGGCCCCCGCGCGCGCGTGTCGCTTCATCGTCGTGTTCGTGCGACGCCTGCCAATGTGCGAAGAGGCGCGCGCGTGGTGTCTCGCGCGGGCGAGACCTTCGTCCCGGTTCCTGATGGGGACACCGCGAAAACCGATTTGTCCGCCGTCGATCGCGCGGTGTCGTACACCAACGACTTGAAAGAGATGGGCATGGAGATGAGCCTTATTCGCCGTGCCGTGGCGGGTCCTAAGAACGACCTGAAAGCGCTTTCCGTGTACCAAGAAGCGCTTGCCGGGAAAGCCCCTGGGGACGAGGATGAGCTCACACGACTAGAGAAGGTGCTGGACTACCTGAACGATATCAGAATAGACAAAGCCGAGGAGGAGCTGTTTTGGGCGGAGCGCGAGGGCCAGGTCGTCAGCGCCATTACGGACAACGCCGCCGGCCTGAGCGAGAGTGATAAATCGGAAGTCGCGAACATGGTCGCCAACATCACCATGTACGGAGTACAAGGTGCGGTGTGGAACGCGCTGATTCTGTTCGTCACGTTCGTGACCGTGGTGAACTTTGTAAGGTGATTCTTTTTGTTTTTCTTCACGTCACAACTTCACGAAGTCGCTCGATCTCGCCGCCAGTTCGCTTATCGCTACTCGCCCTTTCCGGTTGATAAAGTTGGCAACCTCGCTCATCTCACCAGGGGTGACGAAAATGAACTTCCCGCGGTCGTCCATCACACCGGTGATTTTGCCCATCTGCTCCAGTGACCGAACTCGTTGCACCGCGTCGCGCGTGCGCAAACCGAACTCAGCGGCGAGCTCTTCCAAAACGACCACCTTTTTCTGCACGATGTGATCCACGAAATCCTGCAGCAAACCCGCGCTGTCCTCCGCTGTCGTTTGTTCCACGGTCCCACTAGTCTCCACCGTGAACAGGTCTTTCCACTTGTCAAACTCTTCCGCAGATGCCTTTTCGGCTTCGGCTCGTTCTTTGTCCGCTTGCTCCCGCTCCGCAAGTTCCGTCGCCTCGCGCGCCAAATCCTTGGCCAAATATTTAGCCTCCCGGCCTGCTCGTTTTTTGTGAAGGGTCTCGAGCTCCTGTGCCTGCGCTTGTTGTTGCGCTCGTCGCGCTGCTTCCCTTGGGTCATCCAGCGGTGGTACCACGTCACCTTCGTCGCCATCGCCCTCGGCCTCGCCTCCTGCTCGGTTGCGTCGATGCCGAGCGCCGCCGCGTACCCTCGACGCGCGTCTGCCCACAGCGGCGCCATCCTCAATCGCGACCGCGCCTGCCTCAGCCTTGAGCTTGGCGTGGGAGGCGTCGCTAACGGCCGTGGCGCGGCTGGTGACCCACACCAGCCCGCCCAGAAGCAGGAACAGCAGGCCCACCGCGACCACCGCGAGCGCGGCGGAGGTGTCCGCCATCGCAGGCGGAGGCGCAGGCCAGATCTGGCAGGCGACGAGCGAGGTGCCTATGTCCCGGAGAAAAAGTGAAATGAATGGACCGAATTGTTTCTCCGATAAAAACATTTGTGACAATTTCGGTCGCCCCACATCGCCGCGCCCCTCGCTTGACAGTGACACGCGCGATGGGTGACGACGTCGAGGCGCCTGCCAAGCGCACGCCCTTCGGCGCGAAGCGCAAGGAGGATGGCGACGACGGTAAGAAAGAGAAGAAGGAGAAGAAAGACAAGAAGGAGAAGAAAGAAAAACGCGACCGCGAGGACGGCGGCGGCGGCGGCGAACGGGCAGGCACGGAGAAGGACAGGCACGAGGCGAACAAGCGTGCGAAGAAGGCCGGTGACGGCGGTGACGGCAAAGGCGGCAAGGACACCAAAGAAAAGAAAGACCCACCCGAAATCACCACCCTGTTTTTCGGCCAGATGCCGTACGACACCAAGGTGGAGCACATCGTTCCTTGGCTTAAAACGATCTTGAGACGGGAGGGGTGCGCGGATGACGTGCACGCGGTGCGCCTGGCGGGCGGCGGCGGTACGAACAAGAAGTTCAAAGGCTTCGCGTTTGTCGATTTCAAAACACAGAAAGCGGCGAAGAAAGCACGGAAGTTCCACGACACCTTGTTCCGGGGGCGGAAGGTGAGTATCGAACCTTGTTCGCGGCCGGAGTACGTGACGCCGAAATCGGAGCGCAAAAAAGCCGGCGCGGAGGCGGGTGACGGCGACGACACAAAAACAGGTGACAACGCCAAGAAACAGCTGAAGCAGCTCACTGACTCGGACGTGGTTGATGACATGGTCGCCTCTGCATGCGAGAACGCGTCGCCCGCTGGCGTGATTTCCGAAACCGATTTCGACTCGCAACTCCGGAGTTTCTTGTCCTTGCTCCCGAAAGACGTGCTCGCCGCGGCGCTGGCGCAGATTGAAAAGCAAGCCCCGAAAGCGCCGGCGCGGCGCGTGCCTTATTTCATGGGCATCATCAAAAAGACCAGTAAGGCGCACTGGGACAGGTCGGACGCGAAGAAAAAGCGGGACGCGGGGCAGATGGAGGGAGATGAGGGCCAAGACAAAGACAAAGAGAAAGCGGGGGATAAAAAAACAGGCGGCTCGAAAAAACCGAAACCGGCGGAACCCGTTCCGGCAAAAGCAAAAGACGACGACTACGATTTCGCCGCGATGCACAAGCCGTGAGGTTCGACGGGTGAAGTTTTTGTCCACGAGCGTACAGAGTACTAGCACCGGTACTTGTAAATAGCCAGGCGGAACAGCGTCAAGGCGTTCGTGACAAATAGTAGAAACGCTGTGTTCATTTAAAACGTCTCAGAGTCTCTCCTGCTCTTAAATGCTTCGTTGTCTAGTTCTCCCTCTGTCGGTCTAGTTCTCTGTTCTCTCTGGCTAGTTGTTTTGTAATCTCGTCCACCTCACGTCCATCCCAGCTGCGACTTGACCGCCTCGACGGGCGCGTAGACGGATACCGATCGCGACGGGGCGTAGACCATCATGGACGCCGGTCGTCCGTTGAACTGGTCCTCCTGCGACCCGATTGGCGGGCAGTTGCACGTCCACAAGTTGCTGTACCCGCCAAACTCGGGGTTGTCGCTTGAAAGCACCAGGCGCCAGTTCCCGCCGTGTTTCAGCCCGATCCTGTAGTCCGTGTACGAGTTAACGGGATGAAAGTTGAACACGAAAACGCAATCGCCGCGTTCCACCACGATCATCTTGTCCTCGTCCGATTTCAAACTCGTGTACTTACGATAAATAAAAGAAAGTGTCAGTATTGTTGGTCAAACAGTCGGCGGGATTTGGGAAATGCAATACGTACCTGGTGATCCGAGCACAGGTACTTGAACCTGCTCGCGATGTCGTGCATGCTCGCGTCGAAGGCGTTCATGTACTTGTACCGCAGATGGTCCATATCCACCAGGTCGAAGCGTCTGCGGCACAGCAGGTACGAGTTCCCGTTGCCCGGGATGAACTTCCCGGTTGAGATGTCCGTCCGGTCGCCTCTTGGGAAGTCGATCCACTCGGGGTGCCCGAACTCGTTGCCCATGAAGTTTAAGTACCCCTCTCCGCCCAAGCAGCACGTGAGTTGCCGGATCATCTTGTGGATGGCGATGCCCCTCGTGACGACCGGGTGGTCGGGGGTCAGCGTGGACATGTGGTCGTACATTTCCTTGTCCATCAACCAGAACGCGGTGGTTTTGTCGCCAACAAGCGCCTGGTCGTGCGACTCGGCGTACGAAATGCACTTCTCCCCCCACCGGCGGTTTTCAAGGCAGTGCACCAGGTCGAACATGTTCCAGTTGTAGTCGTCCCCCCACTCGCTCAGGACCTCGACCCACTTGTCCGCGATGGCCATCTGTAACCGGTAGTCGAACCCCACGCCGCCTTCGCTGACCGGCCTTGCGAGCGCGGGCATCCCTGAGACGTCCTCCGCAATCGTAATAGCGTGCCCTTCGTACAGCGTGTGCAGCATGTCGTTCGCGAGCATCAGGTACACCATGGCGTCCACGTCCGTGGCCATCCCGAAGTACTCGCCGTAATCACCGGTGAAGGTCATCTGTAAGCCGTGGTGCGAGTACATCATGGACGTCACGCCGTCGAACCTGAACCCGTCGAACTTGAACTCCTCCATCCAGTACCGCAGGTTCGAAAGTAGAAACCGAACCACCTCGTAGTTGCCGTAGTTGAAACACCGCGAGTCCCACATCCAGTGGTACCCCTGCGGCCCGTCGTGGAAGTACTGCCCGTTGGTGCCGTCGAACAAGTTTATGCCGTCCAGCGAGTTGGACGATGCGTGCGAGTGCACGATGTCCATCAGCACGGTCAGGCCGTAGGAGTGCGCGGTGTCGATGAGGTACTTCAGCTCGTCGGGGGTGCCGCACCGGGAGGACACGGCGAAGAAGTTCGTGACGTGGTACCCGAAGGACGCGTAGTACGCGTGTTCCTGGATCGCCATGAGCTGCACGGTGTTGTACCCCAGGCTCGCGATGCGCGGGATCACCTCGTCCGCGAACTCGACGTAGGAGTTGATTTTGGGCTCGATGGACGACATACCGACGTGCGCTTCGTACACCCGGACCTCGTCCGGGGACTTCGGCCGCGCGTACTTGAACTGGTAAATCTCCTCCGGGGGCGGGTCGTAGTAAATGCCGTTGAAGGGGATCTCGTCGGGGGCTTGGACCGCCATTTTGATCCACGCCGGGATCTTATCCACCGGGTCCTGGCCTTCCAGCTCAAGGTGGATCTTGACCCTCGTGCCGTGCGGAATCGCCATGCTGCCGTCGGGGTTGTTGGGCATGAACACCTCAAACACGCCAAAGTCGTTCTTGGTCATCCAAACACCGGTCGCGCCCGTGCTCCAGCCGTTGAAGTCACCGAAAAGGCACGCGGATTTCGCCGCTGGGGCCCACTCCCTGTACGTGATCCCCGTGGCGTCCCTGGTGAAGCCCATGACTTCGTACCCGCGGCTGAATTTTTCCAACCCGCCCTCGTTCGCGTCAATCGCGTTTCTCAAACCGCAGTACTTTTCCCACCGGTACTGCAGGTGCGGCCGGTGTTGGTTCAACGTGCCGTCGAACATACAGATCCCCATGCCATCGGTGGTGATTGGCGGGTACTGAAAGTTGGCGAACCGGTCAGCAGGCTCGTCGATGGGCTTTATTTCTGATCCGAAAATCGGACGCGTGTTCGTCCGGTTGGGGGTGGTGGGGACGAAATCCTTGCTGATGCGTTTCGGCCCGGCGCTCGACCCATCCGCGTTGACCGCAGACCCGCCCGCTTTGGGGAAACCGCCGGGGGGGGCGATGTTCACGCCCGTGCTGGCGCGCGCGGGGGCGG
>Ga0307488_10000192_pt1 | contig 46215 bp, 38 predicted proteins | sample SB02metaG_FD_202248 | JGI IMG/M metagenome (GOLD analysis project Ga0307488, IMG submission 202248) | Sea-ice brine microbial communities from Beaufort Sea near Barrow, Alaska, United States - SB 0.2 | ecosystem: Environmental > Aquatic > Marine > Coastal | place: USA: Alaska | collected... | reverse complement strand
GCAGCGCTAGACGCTGGCGAAGCTCGCTGTTCTCCAGCTGAAATTTGTTCACCTCATCATTGGCAACCGCGAGCTCGGAGGATAGCTGCTGAACAGTTTCACCGGGCAGAGAGTCTGAGGAAGTGCCCGAATCCGATACAGCTTCGCTCTCTAGACTGTCGTCGGCGTCCGCTGTATTTTCCGAGGCTGAGACCAACTGTAGTCGCGCATCAGACTCTAGTTCTTGGGCTGGCTCTGGATCAGATGTTAGATCAGCGGCTGAATCATATTCATCAGCATAAACAATCTCGATATCATCATTAACGGTCGCTGCAGAGCCCTTCTCAACTGGTGCCACAAGACCAATTTGCGAGGCCACCTTATCCCCAGCCTCTTCACGAATTTCGTCTAGGGATGGCAGGCGCAAAACGGCCCCTTTCATCAACCGATTAGCATCGCCACCGGAAAACGCATTGGCATTCTGCTGATAGAGAGAATCCATGGTCTGCAATACAGAGGTACCTCTAGGACGCAGACGCTCAGCAACATTCCACAATGTGTCGCCGACGATCACCTGATGCTGATCACCAGACAACTCAGCACGGTTGTATGCTGCGCGATCAACGCTTCCAGCGGTTGCAGTAGTTGATTGAGCTCTTGATTGATCTCTTGATTGAATTCTCGAATTAGAAGCCGAATTAGAAGCCGAATTAGAGGTCGATGGCGGCGTAACTTCCATAGCGGCGGACTGGTCTTCACGATAAATAGGCAGGTCCAGCAACAGAGTATAGGAACGCATTACCCGCCCTTCAGGCCACTGCAGCTGCACAAGAAAATCTAGGTAGGGCTCGACAACAGGTTGGTCGGTAGTCACTTTAATATTGAGCTGATTAGCACTGTCTCGGCCGATCGAAAACTGCAAACGGCTAAGAAAGAAGTCACGACTCACCCCCGCCCGCTCAAAAGCTTCAGCCGATGCCAGTGACACCAAAAGCTGATTATCTTGAAGACCGACAGAGTTGATAATTTGTATATTGGCTTCGAGGGGCTCATTTAGCGATGAGTTGACCGTAACTTCACCCAAACCCACTGCGTAGGCGGAGGGCATTGCTGCCAGTGCAGATAGAGCTAAGACAATGGCTACAAAGACCAATTTAAACCGAGCAAGCAGATTACCGATAAGCTGTATTTTAGGTTTTCGAATCAAATTGTGCATAAAAAGCGCCGACCACTTCCGGGTTGTCATAAAAATATCCTATTAAAAGCCTCTTAAACAGAGCCTTAAACAGAGCCTTGCATTCAGAGCTTTACAGTAATTGTTTCGCGGCTAACCTGCAATATCTCAAGATGTTAACCATCCTCAAGTCTTAGCACATTATTCACCAATTCATCTCGCAGTTTAGCCTTTCTTTAGTCCTCAATCAGAATTCTCAGCATCCGGCGCAAGGGTTCAGCGGCTCCCCACAGAAGCTGATCACCCACAGTAAAGGCTGAAAGGTACTGCTCACCCATATTCATTTTGCGCAAACGCCCTACTGGAACATCCAAACCACCGGTTACAGCGGCTGGTGTTAAATGCTTGACCGAAGATTCTTTGTCGTTGGCAATAACCTTAGCCCACTGGTTACCTTCAGCTAACATAGACTCGATTTCATCCAGTGGCACATCCTGAGTCAGCTTAATGGTAAGAGCCTGACTGTGGCAGCGCATAGAACCAATGCGCACGCAGAGACCGTCCAATGGAATAGGATTGCCTTCGCGATTCAAAATCTTATTAGTCTCCGCCTGATTCTTCCACTCTTCACGGCTCTGACCGTTTTCAAGTTGGGAATCTATATAGGGCAGCAGGCTACCGGCCAATGGATAGCCCCAGTTATCCACCGGGAAACTCTCGGAGCGCAAGGTATCAGTCACCTGACGATCAATCTCTAAAATAGCTGAACCTGGGTTAGCCAGAGCATCAGACACAGAGCCCTTAATCACCCCCATCTGATTGATCAGCTCACGCATATTCTGCGCACCGGCACCAGAGGCCGCCTGGTAAGTCATGGAGCTAGCCCACTCCACCAGATTGGCATTAAACAGACCGCCAAGACTCATGAGCATCAGGCTGACAGTACAGTTACCGCCAATATAATCCTTAACGCCATTAGCCAGACCTTCCTTAACCACAGACATATTGACAGGGTCGAGCACAATAATTGAGCTGTCATCCATACGCAGCGCAGAGGCCGCATCAATCCAATAGCCATCCCATCCCGCTTTACGCAGCTGTGGATAGACTTCTTTGGTGTAGTCTCCCCCCTGACAGGTAACAATGATATCCATCTGCTGCAGGGCTTCGATATCAAAGGCACTTTGCAGCAACGGTATTTCAACACCCACGTCGGGGCCTGCCTGGCCTGCCTGAGACGTGGTAAAGAATATTGGCTCAATGTGGGCGAAGTCATTCTCTTCACGCATTCTCTCCATCAGCACAGATCCAACCATGCCACGCCAACCGATAAATCCTGTTTTTTTCATTGCTGTAAATCCTATTGTAAACTTTAGTTAAATTCTTTTGCTGTTGAATACCCAGCTGTCATTCTCGCACCTATCCGTCATTCTCACGAAGGCGGGAATCTATCAAGCAGATACCAGCCTTCGCTGGTATGACGGGTTGTGCTGGTATAACGGGTTGTGCTGGTATAACGGGTTGTGCTGGTATGACAGGTGGGCTTATTCTCACTGCCAAACGTCATTCTCGCACTCAGCCGTTATTGTCGCACCAAGACCCTCACTCTCGCACCACAACCGTCATTCTCGCTCCGCAACCGTCACTCTCGCTCCGCAACCGTCATTCTCGCGAAGGCGGGAATCTCACAACCAGATACCAGCCTTCGCTGGCATGACTCGGAGCACTCCCGTGACAACAATCTAAAGCGCCGCCACCACCGCATCACCCATCTCAACCGTCCCAACCCGCGTCATACCATCGGTATAAATATCACCAGTCCGCAACCCCTGATCCAGCACATCACTCACCGCTTTCTCAATCGCATCCGCCGCCTCAACCGCATCCAACGAATAACGCAACATCATCGCCACAGACAAAATAGTCGCCAGTGGATTAGCCACACCCTGCCCCGCAATATCCGGCGCAGAACCATGACAGGGCTCATACATACCACCCCCATCCTTATCCAACGACGCAGAAGGCAACATACCAATAGACCCAGTCAACATCGCCGCCGTGTCCGACAAAATATCGCCAAACATATTGCCCGTCACCACCACATCAAACTGCTTAGGCTCCTTCACCAACTGCATAGCCGCATTATCAACATACATATGGCTCAGCTCTACCTCAGGGTAGTCCGCCGCCATCTCTGTAATCACCTCACGCCACAGAATAGTCGCCTCCAACACATTGGACTTATCCACAGAACAGAGACGCTTACCGCGCACCATCGCCGCCTCAAAGGCCATACGGCCAATACGACGAATCTCAGACTCATTGTATTTGTACGTGTTGTAACCCTCGCGCTCACCATTCTCCAAAACGCGAATACCGCGAGGCTCACCAAAGTAAATGCCACCCACCAACTCACGGACAATCAAAATATCCAAACCCGAGACAAACTCAGGCTTCAGCGAAGAAGCATGAGCCAACTGCGGATACATAATCGCCGGACGCAAATTACCAAACAGCTCCAACTCAGAACGAATGGTCAACAACCCCTTCTCCGGACGCAGATGACGTTCAACATCATCCCACTGAGGACCACCCACAGCACCCAACAAAATCGCATCAGCAGCTCGGGCCTTATCCAACGTCTCCTTAGGGCAAGGCTCACCCACAGCATCCAATGCAGCGCCACCCAAATGGGCGTAATCCAGCTCTATACCCAGACCAAATTTCTCATTAACTGTCTCAAGCACCTTTACCGCTTCAGCAATAATCTCCGGGCCAATATTGTCCCCAGGTAACACCAATACTTTCTTCATACTATTCGCCATTATTTAATCGCCCCAAATACCCAAGGATGCTGAGCCGCACGCTCAGTCTCATACTGCTTAATCGCATCGGCTTCTTTTAGGGTCAGGCCAATCTCATCCAAACCGTTTAACAGACACTCCTTACGAAACTCATCCAACTCAAAACGAAACACATGGCCTGAGTCTGTAGTCACAGTCTGTGACGGCAGATCAATCGACAGCTGATAGCCCTCTTCAGCTTCCATCTCCTTAAACAGAATATCTACCTGCTCTTCAGTCAACACCACCGGCAACAAACCATTCTTAAAACAGTTGTTATAGAAGATATCCGCATAACTCGGCGCAATCACCGCATTAAAGCCATAATCTTCCAACGCCCAAGGCGCATGCTCACGGCTTGAACCACAGCCAAAGTTCTTCCGCGCCAAGAGTACAGATGCACCCTTATAACGGGGGAAGTTCAACGGAAAATCTTCTTTAATCGGACGATTAGTGCAATCCTCACCGGGCTGCCCCTCATCCTGATAACGCAACTCATCAAACAGGTTCGGCCCAAAGCCACTGCGCTTAATCGACTTTAAAAACTGCTTGGGAATAATCATGTCCGTGTCTACATTGGCGCGATCCATAGGACCCACCAAACCACGATGTGCAGTAAATGCTTTCATTAAACTGCTCCTCCTACATCTTGTAATAAAAAGCTTCGGACATCGACAATATGACCAGCAACCGCAGCCGCAGCCGCCATCGCAGGACTCATCAAATGAGTGCGACCGCCATTGCCCTGACGCCCTTCAAAGTTACGGTTAGAAGTAGAAGCACAGTGCTCACCGGCTCCCAACTTATCCGCGTTCATGGCCAGACACATAGAACAGCCCGGCTCACGCCAATCCATACCCGCCGCAATAAATATCTTATCCAGCCCCTCAGCTTCCGCCTGCGCCTTCACCATCTGCGAACCCGGCACAATCAACACCTGCTTAACTGAACTGGCTACTTGACGACCCTTGGCCACAGCTGCTGCCGCACGCATATCTTCAATACGCGAGTTGGTGCAAGAACCAATAAACACACGATCAACATAAATCGACTCAATCGACTGACCGCCCTCAAGGCCCATATATTCCAGAGCGCGCTCCAGACCTTTACGTTTCTCTTCATTAGGCTGCTCATCCAAAGTAGGTACAGATGCAGTTACCGCCGCTACCATCTCTGGAGAGGTACCCCAAGTAACCTGTGGCGCGATATCCTCAGCCGCCAACTCAACCTCAGTATCAAACTGCGCATCAGCATCAGTGGTTAAGGTTTTCCAGTAAGTCACTGCCTGCTTAAACATCTCGCCCTTAGGCACAAACTGACGCCCTTCACAGTAATCAATGGTCTTCTGGTCAACCGCAACCATACCCACACGGGCACCGGCTTCAATCGCCATATTACAAACCGTCATACGCCCTTCAATAGACATATCCCGGAACACCGACCCAGCAAACTCAATGGCATGCTCATTACCGCCAGCCGTACCAATCTTGCCAATAATCGCCAAAACCACATCTTTAGGCGTCACACCAACGCCAACCGTGCCATTCACCGTCACGCGCATATTCTTCATTTTCTTGGCCACCAAACACTGAGTCGCCAACACATGCTCAACCTCAGAGGTACCAATACCATGAGCCAAACAAGCCAGCGCGCCATGAGTCGCAGTATGAGAATCACCACAGACCACAGTCATACCCGGCATAGTCGCGCCCAGCTCAGGACCCATCACATGGACAATGCCCTGACCCATCTCATTGATCTTAAATTCCTTAATCCCGTAGAGATCGCAGTTATCATCCAGCGTCTGCACCTGGATACGGGACACCTCATCGGTCATACCCGCAACACCGGCATCGCGCTCAGTCTTGTCAGTAGAGATATTGTGATCAGGCGTGGCAATATTAGTATCCAAGCGCCAAGGCAACCGACCCGCAATACGTAGACCTTCAAAGGCCTGAGGCGAAGTCACCTCATGAATGACATGCCGATCTATATAGATTAACGATGAACCATCGCTGTTTTGCTTAACAAGGTGGCTATCCCACAGCTTGTCGTAAAGTGTTCTTCCAGTCATCACAGTCTCCCAGACGTGCTTATTTCAAGTTGCAGCCATTGTAGACCTGCTTTATGATGAAATAAATTCATATTTAGCATAAGTTACATTCCTAAACAGAATATATAGGGTGCGCAGCAAAGGACAAAGAGCTATGGACAATCAGAATTTAAAAGCCTTTATCACCGTCGCCGAGCTCGGCTCATTTTCAGATGCCGCCGACCGCCTCTACCTAACCCAGTCCGCCATCAGCAAGCGCATAGCCCTGCTTGAACAGCAGATAGGCAAGCGTCTATTTGATCGTATCGCCAGACAGGTATCACTTACCGAAGCCGGCAATGAACTGCTGCCCAGAGCCAGACGCATACTTCAAGAATATGAAAACGCCCTGCAGGCGATCAATGATTTATCAGGGGAAGCCAGCGGCACACTACGACTAGCCATCAGCCACCACCTAGGCCTGCACCGCCTGCCCCCCATTCTTAAAGAATTTGCCCAGCAATATCCCAATGTTACCTTGGATATTGAATTTATGGACTCAGAGAAAGCCTATGAGAAAGTACTCCATGGCGAATCAGAAGTTGCAGTGATTACCCTGGCCCTAGAGAGCCACCACAATATAAACAGTAAGAAGATATGGAATGACCCATTACGGTTTATCTGTGCTCAAGATCATCCACTGGCTGCGCTTAAACAACCGGCGCTAAAAGACCTTGCTGCGTACCCGATTATTCTGCCCGGGCTAAATACCTATACCGGGCGGATTATTCAGAACTTGTTTCAGAAAGAAGGGATACCGCTGAAGGCACCAATGTCGACTAACTACTTGGAAACCATTAGTACCATGGTTGAGATTGGGCTGGGCTGGAGTGTGTTGCCAGAGACGCTGGTCAGAGACCTGCATGTGATGCCCTTTGCGGAACTGAGCATCGAGAGGGAGTTGGGGTATATTCACCACACGAAACGTAGCCTATCGAATGCGGCAGTGGCGTTTTTAGGGTTGATGGATCGCTGTTAGCAACCAGAACCGCCATTCCAGTAAAGCAATGTCACCCCAGCGAAGGCTGGGGCCTGGGTTCAGATCTTACATCAGTGGATTCCAGCCTACGCTGGAATGACGGAGTGTGGAACGTCACCCCAGCGATTGGTGATTCCGTTATGCCATGCTTCATTTATCGTAATGCCAGCGCTTAGCAATATCGTCATGCCAGCGAAGGCTGGCATCCATTTATGAAAAAGCTGGACACAGACCTCAGCCTTCGCTGGGGTGACGGGGTTGTGGCTGGGGTGAAGGGGTTGAATCTGATGACATTACTGAAGTGGTCATCCCGAGCGCAGTGGATGGATCTCATGACGCTGGCAGGAGTTTTCTATGCGGAAAATCCTTCGACTTCGCTCAGGATGACTGGCCTGGGTGCCACCTGGTCCATTAAATAAGAGGCGAAAAAAAGAGGGCCATAAAGGCCCCCTTAAAATGGAGTTACATCTGTCTTGTCGACCTAGAATGAGGATTAAGCATTCTTGCAAACTAGATAACTTAGCCGGTTATAACCAAGCCAAAAAGTCAGCAGTGGCCATCAATGCCGAGCCCGTAAAAAGGACAATACAAACCCGACACTTAAAGCATAGCCAACAATCTTGGCTTGTCCACCCGCGGAACCTATTGCAACGATTTAATCGCAATTTCGTAAATATCCTTGACCAATCCCTGCTCATCGGCAATTACTTGCAACGCTTCGCGCATTTGTGAGCTATTAGGCTCGGGGAATTTCTTCCAGCGGGTCAGTGGCGTCATTAGCCGCGCGGCCACCTGAGGGTTGCGGCTGTGGAGTGTCAGAATGCGCTGCTTGAGAAATTCATATCCTGAGCCATCAGGATTATTGAAGTTCACCAGATTGCCGTTGCAGAAGCCGCCGATGAGGCTGCGGATCTTATTGGGGTTGCTCAGGGTGAAGGTTGGATGTTTCTCCAATTCCTCGACCCGCTGCAGTCCGCCGGGCTGACCGTTGGCGGCTTGCACTTGCAGCCATAGGTTCATCACTAGGGCTTCGTCGCGATACTGCTGTTCGAACTGCTGCAGTGCGGTCTCAGCCTGTTGCGCTGCGGCTGCACAGTTGACCAGACAAGAGAGCGCGGCGGCTTTGTCGGTCATATTATCAGCGCTTTCAAACTGCTTTGAGGCCAATTCAACACCCACCTGATCAGCCAACATTAGATAACCCAGAGCAGTGTTTTTCAGGGAGCGGCGGCCGATCTGCGATGCATCCGGCGCGTAATCTTGCTCTATGTTATGACGCTCATAGACGGCTAGAAACTGTTCACTAAGGGCGCTGGCCAGAGCTTGACGAACGAACAGTCGGGCGCTGTGGATGGCCTCGGCATGGATCAGGGTCGCCTCTTCATGGAGCTGGGCTTCGCTGGGCAGTTGCAACATTAACGCAACCATCGCCGGATCTAAACTGGCATCAGTCAAGAGTGATTTGTAGGCGTCGATCAGCTGACTGTCCATTTCCAGTGGGCGCTGGTGATGGCTGTCGGCGGTGAGTTTCTCAAGCAGCTCAAAGCTCAGCTTTTGTCCTGCGTCCCAGCGGTTAAAACCGTCGCTGTCGTTAGCCATCAGATGAATCAACTGGTCTTTGCTATAGGCGTACTCCAGCTTTACTGGGGCGGACAGTTCACGCAACAATGAGGGCACTGGCGCTTCATCGATATTCTCAATGATTAGCTGCTGATGGGTTTGATTAACTTCATAGACGATTTCTGTGTCGCCGTTACTGTTGAGTGGCAGATCACCGGATGCGCCAACCAGACCAAGCTTTACCGGTATCACAAAGGGCTGTTTCTGGGGCTGTCCTGGTGTTGCCGGGCAGCTCTGGGCAAAGTCTAAGGTCACTGTGCGATCGGCGGCATCATAGCTTGAGCTGACCGCTAGCTGCGGTGTGCCTGACTGCTTGTACCAGCGACGGAATTGAGTAAGGTCGCGACCACTGGCGTCTTCCATGGCTTTAACAAATTCTTCAATGGTCACTGCTTGACCATCGTGGCGATCAAAATAGAGGTCACTGCCTTTACGGAAGGTCTCGGGACCTAGCAAAGTGCGAATCATGCCGACGATTTCAGCGCCCTTCTCATAGATGGTCAGGGTGTAAAAATTGTTGATCTCCATATAGGCATCGGGCTGCACCGGATGGGACATGGGGCCGCCATCTTCGGCAAACTGATGGGTGCGCAGATAGCTGACGTCTTCTATGCGCTTTACGGTTGCCGAGTTCATATCTGCGGAAAACTGTGAGTCGCGGTAGACGGTGAAGCCCTCTTTAAGACTCAGCTGAAACCAGTCGCGACAGGTTACGCGATTGCCAGACCAGTTGTGGAAGTACTCGTGGGCAACAATGGCTTCGACACGCTGAAACGAGGCGTCGGTGGTGGTCTTGGGATTGGCCAATACCGCGGAGGTGTTGAATATATTCAGGCCTTTGTTTTCCATGGCGCCCATATTGAAATCATCCACGGCGACGATCATAAAGATATCCAGATCGTATTCACGACCATAGGCTTCTTCGTCCCAGCGCATTGAATGCTTTAGGGAGAGCATGGCGTGATCGCACTTATCCAGATCTTTCGCTTCAACGAAGATCTGCAGTGCTACCTGGCGACCAGACATAGTGGTGAAGCTATCTTCGACGCAACTCAGAGTGCCGGCCACTAGGGCAAACAGGTAAGCGGGCTTTTTGAACGGGTCGTGCCAGGTAACAAAGTGGCGGCCGCCGTCCAGTTCGCCGCGTTCAATGGGATTGCCATTGGATAGCAGCACTGGGTACTGAGCTTTATCGGCAATCACCTTGGTGGTGAATTCGGACATCACATCTGGGCGATCAAGATAGTAGGTAATATCGCGGAAGCCTTCGGCTTCGCACTGGGTGCAATACATGGTGCGCGAACGATAGAGGCCCATCATGGTGGTATTGTCTTGAGGCTTGATCAGCACTTCGGTGGTCACCACTGAGCGCTCAGCAAGGCCAGGGATGGTTAACGACTCACTGTCACAGCTATAGGCGCCCTCTTCTAGAAGCTGACCATCCACAGACACAGACTGGAGATCCAGCCCGTCACTGCCGTGTAAAACTAAATCCGCATCCAACTCATCGGATAGCGAGTTCCGCAGTAGAGACAATGTTGTGGTGACTCTGGTGTGGTCATTATCCAAATCAAAAACCAAATTGGTTTTCTCAATTTCAAAGGGCGAGACTTTGTAGTCTTTGAGATAAATAGTTTGTGGTAGTGCATCTTTCATGGTGACGGTCCTTGTAGTATTGCTCTCTCGCTGCTCTTTTACTTGGCCCTTAAGCGGCAGCAGAAAATTGAACATTGTAGGCAGTAAATTTACGGATATTAATTACCCCTGTATCAAGAATCAGATACTGACCTTTGATACCCAACAGCACCCCTTCCACCAGAGGCTGTTTGTCGAGGTTAAAACTTTTTACTTTTTCCGGCCATTGGCTTACGGGGAAATCAATGCTTGTTATGTTCTCACTGAATATCCGCTGCAGTGCTTGCAAGCCATATTCCTCTTCGAGCATTTCGAGGCCCTCTTCCGACTTGGCCATCAATTCATCTCTGATCGAGGCTAAGTCCACATCCTCTGCATTGCCTTTGAGCATTTTCTGCCAGTGAGTTTTATCGCCAACGTGCTCACGCAGGCAGTCTTCAATTAAGCCTGCCTGATAGCGTGTTTGGACACGGAAGATTGGCAGACCCTGAGTTGCGCCCTGATCAATCCAGCGGGTTGGCAGCTGAGTTCCGCGAGTAATGCCGACCTTTACGCCTGAGGAGTTGGCCAGATAGACAAAGTGGTCGGTGAAACAAAACTTTTCGCCCCACTCAGGATCGCGACAGGTGCCGTGGTGAAAGTGACATTTTTCCGGACTCATAATGCAGGTATCGCACTGGGGCAATTTGGTGAAGCAGGGATAACAGTATCCTTGGCTAAAGCTCTTCTTCGAACGTCGCCCGCAATGGATGCAGTGGATATCACCGAGGTGCTCAATGGAAACCGCTTTACCGATTAAGGCATTCATACCAATACGCTGATCATCTAAGGGCAGCTGATAGTCCACCTGGCCATTTTCGCCAAGGCTGGTACGCATTTTTTCTAGATGCCCGGAAGCTTTTATCGACATGTTGGAGCCTTAATTAGTTTTTCCATTTCAAAGGTTGTTCGTCTGGCGGCGGCGAACAGGCCGTGGTTTTCGGTGGCACATAACCAGTGCGCTGCTCTGCGGGTTTGCGCTGGTCATAGGCAATAATAGCCTGCATACAGAGCGATTTTTGCTCAGCGGTGAGAGCGCGACCATCGGGCCATTTGCCCAACTCCACTGCGCGCTTCAAGCTTTCGCAAATCTGTGGTGTGATACTTTTAAGTAACTGGGGTAAATCCATTGTCTATTTAAACCTCGCTCTTACAGTGCCAACCAAACCAAAAATTAAACCCAACAACATACCTACGATTAAACCGCTGAAATGGGCTGCATTGGCAATGCCAACACCCAATAAAAAATCTAATACGCCGGTCATACAGAACAGCAGCCAAGCTAGCATAAAGCCGATCAGCTCTTTGGGTAGAGCCAAGATGGGATGAGGTGCGAGCAGATTGCGAATCCAGATATAACCGAGCAAGGCATAGATCACTCCGGACATACCGCCAAAGGCCACAGAGCCAGTCCAGACAAATTGCCCCATATTAGAGATCACTGCGCTGACCAGCACTAGGAGTAACAGATGCACCGGCCCCAGAAGCATTTCGATACGTCCGCCAAGCAGTGATAACCACAGGCCATTGAAGACGAAGTGCATCAGACCAAAGTGAACAAATATGGGGCTTACTAGACGCCAGTATTCAGCTTCGGCAATGCCGCCAAAGACAAACATTCTGGGAATTGGGTAGAGGAAGCTACCGACAAACCAACCGCAGAGACAGCCAAAAAACAGCAGCGCGGTTACTGGATGCTGCTTTGCTGCAGTGCGCCAGCGAGATCGGGCTGATGGTTCCCCTGTCACAGATGGCTCAGGTGTCTCAGGTGGCTCAGGTGGCTCAACTGTCATCGTTAGCTTTGGATTTAGCTCTGTCCAGGCGACTGCCCCAACCAAGCTTTGAGCGACAGATGCTGTAGAAGTTGTGATCTTTTGGGTGAATCAAAATCACCCCATCACGGTGCTTGCGAATGGTAATGATATCCCCGGGCTCACTGAGGTAATCATTGTGGCCATCGCAGGTAATCAGCGGGTGCAGTTCATTGCGCGAGCTAACGCGGATTTCAATCTGCGAATTGCCGTGCAGTGCAATGGGTCGACTGTTAAGTGTGTGGGGGTTAAGTGGCACCACCACCATTGCATCCAACTCTGGACAGAGCAACGGACCGCCGGCAGACAAGGCATAGGCGGTTGAGCCTGTAGGGGTGGCGACAATCAGGCCATCGGAGCGCTGGCTGTAGACAAACTCGCCATCCACATAGAGTTCAAAGGCCATCATCCGAACCGATTGGCCAGGATGTAAAACTATATCGTTTACCGCCAGCCCTTCTGCGATCAACTTGCCGTGGCGAGTAATCGAGGTCTCGAGGATAAAGCGATTGGTTTGCTTGTACTCTCCTGAGAGCACAGGCAGCACGCGCTCGGCGATTTCATCTGGAGAGATGTCGGTTAGGAAACCCAAACGCCCGCGGTTGATACCGAGCAATGGAATTTTACTCGCTGCCATACTGCGGCTGGCGCTGAGCATACTGCCGTCGCCGCCGACCACTATTCCCAGATCAACGGCACCGGGGAATTGGTCTAGGGGCAGGATTTTATCGACTGGCCAGTCAACTAATTTGGCTGCGCGCTCTTCGTAGACTACCTCTCGGCCCTGACTTAACAGGAAGGCTTCGAGTTTGTTGAGGGAGTCGCGCACCTCAGGTACGTCGAGACTTGCGAGCAAGCCTATGCGTTGAAAATGTGCCATATTGCAGGGTATCCAAAAACCGGTGTGAGGATTATACAGAGTAGCGCGGTAATTCACTCTTTTTAAGGCATAATAAGTGGTGTTAGCTGATAGAGCAGAGTGACTAGGGAGACTGAGATCTCTCACATGCGTTCGAGATGACAGTGTTGGGTGACAGAGCCCCTTAGCTGTCGCCTAGGCAGACCCTCTCAACTGTCATTCCGACAGAGCCTCTTTTTTATTATCCCGACAGAGTCTCTTGTTTGTCATCCCGACAGAGTCTCTTTTTTGTCATCCCGACAGAGCGTGGCGACGAGGGATCTCAAACCTAGACCCGAAGTGACCAATAAATAATAACGATAAAAAACTATGAACCTAAAAACCATTGCCTTCACTACCGGCGAGCCCGGTGACTGCTACTACCACGAGTGGCCCGTCCAAGCCCCCCAGCAAACCAAAGCCTGGATACATATTATGCATGGCATGGCTGAGCACAGCGCTCGCTATGCTGACCTAGCAGCCTATCTTAATCAGCAGGGTTTTCATGTTACCGCCGACGACCACCGCGGCCATGGCAAAACGGCTGAGGCCAATGGCAATCTCTTTCATTTTGCCGATAACGATGGCTGGAATCAGATGGTCGATGACCAACTGCAGCTGATTGAGCATCTCGGCAGCGACAACCAGCTACCGCTAATTATTCTCGGCCACAGCATGGGTTCCTTTTTGGCCATGCATACCTGCCAGCGCTATGCCGACAAGCTTTCTAGTCGCCTAAAAGGCTTAGTGCTTTCAGGATCTAACTACGCTCCCCCCTGGTTCTGCAGCACCGCCAGTCAGATCGCTCGAATCGAGCGCGCCCGTTTGGGTGGCAGCTCCGCGGGCAAGCTACTGGAAACCATGTCCTTCGGTGCCTTTAATAATGCCTTTAAGCCTGTGCGTACAGACAAGGATTGGATCTCCAGTGATACAGAAACCGTCGATCGCTATATAGCCGATCCACATTGTGGGGGTGCCATATCCACTCAGTCTTGGTATGACTTCTTGCGTGGTTTGGCCGATCTGTCAGCGCCAGCAGCCATGGCCAAGATCAACAGCGAACTACCTATCTATATATTTTCCGGCGCACTGGACCCTGTGGGTGGCGCTGGCAAAGGCGTGAAGAAACTTGCTGAGATGTTAGAGGGGGCTGGAGTCAAACAGGTTAGCTGTCGCCTCTATGAGGGCGGACATCATGAGATGCTTAATGAAACCAATAAGGCTGAGGTCTACGGGGATTTGCTGAGCTGGCTGGATGATCTGACAATCTAAACTTGATTGCTCGATTGCTTGGTTAGCGTCATGGCAGCCCATCTAGCGACTGCCATTCCGTTCCCATGTCTTAAACTAAGCCTGGAGCTAGCGTTCGGGCCCAACTGATACCAAACCACTGTCGACATCGCCGTTCTGACCGCGATTGCGCAGATAGTGATCCATCAATGTGATTGCCAGCATGGCCTCGGCAATGGGTACAGCACGGATACCCACACAGGGATCATGACGACCAGTGGTAACCACCTCCACTGCTTCACCGGCAGTGTTGATCGACTGGCCTGGAATGCGCAGGCTAGAGGTAGGCTTTAGTGCCAGATTGGCGACTATGCTTTGACCCGATGAAATACCACCGAGAATGCCGCCGGAGTTGTTCGACAGGAAACCCTCTGGCGTCATTTCGTCGCGGTGTTCGGTGCCCTTCTGACTCACTGAATCAAAACCAGCACCAATCTCCACGCCTTTTACTGCGTTAATACCCATCAGAGCATGTGCCAAATCCGCATCTAAGCGATCAAAAACGGGTTCGCCCAACCCAACTGGAACCTGTTTTGCCACTACAGTGACCTGAGCGCCAATGGAGTTACCTTCTTTAGTCAGGGCCTGCATATAGGTTTCCAGCTCGGCAATCTTGTCTGGATCAGGAAAGAAGAACGGGTTTTTCTCGATTTCATCCTGAACAAAACGCTCAGCGACAATGGGTCCCAGCTGGGAAACATAGCCGTAAATTTCAACACCCAAACGCTCTTGCAAATACTTTTTGGCGATACCACCAGCGGCTACGCGCATGGCTGTTTCACGGGCAGAGCTGCGTCCGCCACCGCGATAATCGCGCTCGCCGTACTTCTGGTGATAGGTATAATCTGCATGAGAAGGTCGAAATAAGTCTTTGATTTTACTGTAATCTTTAGACTTCTGATCTTTGTTTTCAATGATCATGCCGATAGAGGCGCCAGTGGTCTTGCCCTCAAATATTCCGGAGAGTATTTTCACTTCATCGTCTTCACGTCGCTGAGTGGTATAGCGCGACTGACCCGGCTTGCGGCGATCCAGATCCGGCTGCAAATCTGCGGCGCTGATCTCTAATCCTGGAGGGCAACCATCGACAATACAGCCAATCGCTAAACCATGGCTCTCGCCAAAGCTGGTTACGGTGAAGAGTTTTCCTATACTGTTTCCGGACATAATGCGGTTGAGCCTTCGAGTATCTGCTGTTAAGTCAGCGATTATACGTAAGTTATTAGAAAGATTCGCGGTGTTCGAGTAACTGCTCGCGGGTCAATAGAAACACCCCGCCGTCACCCTCACTAAATTCGAGCCACAAGAATGGCACAGTGGGAAAATCCCGCTCCAGGGCCACCCAAGAATTGCCCACTTCAACCACTAGTACACCCTTTTCCGTTAGATGATCTGCGGCTTCGCGCAAAAGCCTGCGAGTAAAATCGAGACCGTCATTACCTGATGCCAGAGCGATCTCAGGCTCATGCTGATACTCATCGGGCATGGACGCGAAATCGTCGGCATCCACATAGGGTGGGTTGCTGACAATCAATTGGAACTGTTCGCCGGGCATCTGTTCGAACAGATCCGACTCCACGGCTGAAACTCTATAACCGAGTTTGTGCTGGGCTATATTGGCTTCGGTAACCTGCAGTGCTTCTGGTGAGATATCACTGAGTACCACTTCGGCTGCTTCAAAGGCATAGGCACAGGCGATGCCGATACAGCCACTGCCGGTGCAGAGATCGAGCACGCGGCTGGGTTCGCTGGCACACCAGGGCTCGAAGCCCGCCATAATCAACTCGGCAATCGGTGAGCGGGGGATAATCACGCGTTCGTCAACGGTAAAAGGTAGGCCACAAAACCAAGCCCGCCCAGTGAGGTAGGCCGCGGGAATACGTTCATGAATACGTCGCTGATAGAGCGCCAAGATAGCGACCTGCTGCTGCGGGGTCAGTACTTTTTCAAGTACGGCGCGATCAACATCTGGGGCTAGACCGAGCACGAAGGAGAGCAGATAGACCGCTTCATCCCAGGCATTGTCAGTTCCGTGGCCAAAGTAGACGCCACTCTGCTCAAACAGCGCTTGGCCGTGATCGAGCATCTCGGCAACTGTATTGGTCGAGGTTTTTATTGTTGAACCCAGGTCAATATCTGACTGGGACGCTGCTTCATTCTCTGGCATAGCTGTGGATTCTCCGCTGGGCGAACATTTTACCCTCGAAACTAGTAATAATGTGCACTTTGTTACAGAATGCGCCGTATAAATAACAATCTAATTTTACTGGCCTGGAAACATTTCAATGAGAGATCACTACGAAAAAATTATTCAGAGTACTGGCGAAGATATTACCCGCCCTGGACTCATAGACACTCCAGATAGAGCGGCTAAGGCATTCTCCTATCTCACCAGCGGCTATGAGATGGATATCAAAACAGTGATCAACGACGCGCTGTTTCCTTCAGATTCTGAGGAGATGGTAATTGTTAAAGATATTGAGCTATTCTCTCTCTGCGAACATCACCTGCTGCCCTTTATCGGCAAGTGTCATGTGGCCTATATCCCCAACGGCAAGGTTCTAGGTCTATCGAAAGTTGCCCGCGTTGTGGATATGTTTGCCCGTCGACTGCAGATTCAAGAAGCATTGGCCCAGCAGATCGCCTCTACCATTGCCGATGTTACCCAGGCCCGCGGTGTAGGTGTGATTGTTGAAGCCAAGCATATGTGCATGATGATGCGCGGTGTTGAGAAGCAGAATTCATCGATGAAGACTTCAGCTATGCTGGGTACGTTCCGCTCTGATCAGGCGACTCGCACTGAGTTTTTGACGCTGCTGAGATCCTAGTTAGAGCAACAGGCTATACCGCAACACGCAAAAGCCCACCTCGAAGTGGGCTTTTTATTATCTGCTGATTGCTCTTATTGACTACTACCACTGACCAGCTGATCCGTTTTGGCTGCGCAAATAAAGTCATTGATATGCAGACCCTTGATCGCATGGGTCCACCAGGTAACTCTTACCCTACCCCACTCGATCAATATCGCCGGATGATGGTCTTCGGCCTCAGCTAACTCTCCGACCCTCAGGGAAAAGGCCATGGACTGGGCATAATCTGGAAATCTGAATTGTTTTTCCAGCTGCTTAACGCCCTCAACTACCTCTAACTGCCAGTTGGGCAGCTCAAGCATCAGTTGGTCCAAGTCCCCATCAGCCACTGGTATGGCATCTGACCGGCACGCGGTGCATTGCTGTTGTCTAAGCTCGCTCATCTCAAATCTCCAATTTTTGAATTAAAATCGTTAGCCTAAAATTAAATTTTCTATTAAGAAAACCTTAAGATTCTAAGCATACAGTGCGGGTACTCTTTCGGCTAGAAAGCGGATCACAGAGTACCACCCTTAAATGGCACACTATTATGCGCTACAACGTTCTCTCCACCGCCTCGGCTGCAGTCACTCGGCTATACCAGCCTCAAACCATTCACTCTAGGTCGATAAACATTCTCTTCGCGGTATTGCTGACCGCCCTGTACAACGACTCACTGTGGCTCAGCCTTTACCAGATAGTCGGTCTAAAAAGCCTTTCGTCGGTGTATTTTTATCTGACCTTTTTTATACTCGCGAGCGCCCTCTGCTTTATTTTCCTCAGTGTCGCCGCCCTCTTTCCCGGACATAGATACAGTCTGATTTTAATCCTCATTGGCGCCGCAATGGGATCCTATTTTATTGATCATTACGGAGTTTATATCGACTCGGAAATGATCGTTAATGTGCTGCAAACAGATAGCCACGAAACCTTCGAGATGCTCAATACCGGTTTTGCCCTGCACTTTCTGATCTATGCCGTAGTGCCCGCATTGTTGATTTTTAAATTAACGATTATTCAGGATCACAGTCTCAAGGGCATAATCACGACTCTGGCCGTCCCCGCCATCAGTCTAATTACCGTATTAGCCCTGTGCCTGCCAAGCTACCAAACTATGGCCTCAGTGATGCGCGCACATAAAGAAATTCGCTATCTGGTGACGCCGAGCAATATCATTTACGGCCTTGGCAAGGCCCTGTCTGACTCCGAGGAAATGGCACCCACCATCGCTCATCTCGATGCAACCGCCAGTCTCGGCGACACCTGGCTGGGGACAACCGACAAACCATTGCTCTTTGTGCTAATCGTTGGCGAGACCGCCCGTGCTGCGAATTTTTCCCTGAACGACTATGCACGCAATACCAATCCCAATCTGGCGAGCAAAGACATCATCTATTACTCGGAGGTGACGGCCTGCGGAACCTCAACCGCTATCTCGCTGCCCTGCATGTTTTCCGATGATGATCGCGCTCACTTTTCACGCAAAGCGGCGGCAAAAAAAGAGAACCTGCTGGACCTGATTGCGCAAGTGGGACTCGATGTCTCTTGGATCGATAACAACAGCGGCTGCAAAGGTGTCTGTGTGCGTACACCGCAACTTAAACTGGAGTACGACTCTGAGACCTGTACCAGCGAACACTGTTTTGATCTGGCTATGCTGCAGGCGCTGGCCGCTCCGGCAGATACCAACCAGTTTATTGTTATGCACCAACAGGGCAGTCACGGGCCCTTCTACTCCAAACAGGTACCCGATAATCTGGCGCAGTTTGAGCCGAGCTGTAAAACCAGCCAATTACAAGATTGCTCAAGCGAGGAAATTGTTAATGCCTATGACAATACCATTCTCTATACCGATCTCTTTATCGCGCAGACCATCGAGCGCTTGGAGCAACTTAGTGACAAATACACAACTGCGGCTATTTATATATCCGATCATGGCGAGTCACTGGGCGAAAAGGGAATTTATCTCCATGCTGCACCCTACTTTATGGCCCCGAAAGAGCAGTTAGAGGTGCCCATGCTGACATGGCTATCGGAGGATTTTAGCCAGCGTTTTGGGATTGATAAGGGCTGCCTCAAGCGGGCTGCTGGGGTGCCTATCTCACATGATAATCTGTTTAGCTCGGTACTTGGCCTGCTTGATATAAACAGTGCTGTTTATAATCTAGAGCTGGATATCTTCCGCGAGTGCACAAGTCGCTAATGCCGCAGCCCTATTCAATATTTTATTGGCAGCATGGCCTATTACCAGCGCTGCTGCTGGCGCTGCTACTTGGGCTTGTCGTGGGTTTTAATCTGGACAGTGGCTTGGCGACGGCGATTTATGACAGTCAGGGACAAAGTTGGGCGCTGAGGGATTATTTCTGGCTGGAAACCGTTATTCACAAAGGCGGCCGAATGGTCTTTGCAGTGTTTTTTGTAACTCTCCTCAGCTGCTGTTTTCTACCTACCCATAAACGCTATCGCGGCCCCTTAGTCTATCTGACACTAAGTATTTTTCTATCTGTGGTAAGTATCAGTTTACTGAAAAAAATTTCCGGAATTCCCTGTCCCTGGTCGGTTAGCTTCCTTGGCGGTAGCCGAGACATGGTCGAATGGTTCCAGGGTTTTAACGGCGAATCTGGCTGCTTCCCGGCTGGACATGCCAGCTCTGGCTACGCTTGGGTAGCACTATATTTTTTCGCTCTGATGCTGCGTCCAGCGCTAAAATATCAGGCGCTGGCATTGGGCCTGAGTCTAGGCCTTATTTATGGTGGCGCGCAGCAATTGCGTGGCGCACACTTTGTTTCACATGACATTTGGACACTGGCGATCTGCTGGTTTATACCTATGCTGATCTATCCAGGGTTTTCATCTAAACTGGCGGCTACTATCAATAATCCCAAGACCGTAAATCAGACTTAAAGCGCAATCGGAGTTTCGACATGGAAATAATAAAACGTACCGGTATTAACCGCATCATTCATGCCGGACTCAATTCCTATAGCGGATTGCGCCACAACTTTATTCACGAAGCGGCAATTCGCCAAGAGATTATCGCCGCGATAATCCTGATTCCCTTCGCCTGCTGGCTGGATGTTTCGACCAGCGAACGCTTGCTGATGATCTGCTCAGTATTGCTGGTGATTATTGTTGAGTTGCTGAACACCGCCATTGAGGCGACCGTTGATCGCATTAGCCTCGACTATCACGAACTCTCTGGCTTGGCCAAAGACACCGGCTCGGCTGCTGTATTTTTCAGCCTTTTGCTATGCACTATTGTGTGGCTGGTCATTGGCCTATCGATGCTAGACCTGTAACTACCCAATCGCCGCCTAACGCCTAAAATCCGTTGGCTTTTCAATTTCATAAAAGGCGTCGGTAATCGACTCAAGCTTTTGCTCAAGAATCAGCTTGGCGTCACCTAAACCCCGATTATAATGATAGGCACCTATTTCCTCAGAGAAGAAGTCGAGTAAAAACTCGGCGTCGAACTGGGCTATATCCTGATCCAGTTCTTCGCGAAAATAGAGCTTTATTTTGCCTACAATGGCGGCCTTTTCACGGTCGCTGAATTCAATTTTAGCCAATTCCTATCTCCCCATACTTATTTCACTATACGAATAAGACAACTTACTCCGGCAGGATAAACTTCTGAACTTCCTCTGCCACCTGCTCGGCCTGTTCTTCCATATGCAAATGGTGTGAGCCGGGCATTTTCAATAGACGAAAATTGGTCATCCAACCAAAGGTTTCATCTTGCTGAGCATCCGGCTTAAAGCCGCTATCTTCCGCTTGAATAAGCATCACAGGTGCGGTTACCGAGGTGAAAATATCCTGCATATGATCACGGGTCAACTTGAGTTGAGAGGCCGCTTTTAAGCGCTGATCTGTATGCCAATAGAAACCTCTCTCATGCTGACGCACACCGCGCTGTGCAAGTACCGTAGCCGCAGCCTCTTTGAGCGGGATAAAGCCATTAACCCGAGCCTGAACGGCGCGATCAAAGTCGGGGAAGAAACTTGGGCTGGCGCCGCCAAAGCGCTTGGCTTCGTAGACCGATTTCGCTAACTGAACCGCTGTACCCTTGGTATCCGCAAGACCCGGCAAATAGCCATCAATCAATGCAGCATGGCTGATACGATCGGGAAAGGCTCCGGCAATCAGGGTGGAGATGATAGCGCCACGGGAATGACCCAACAGGGCGAATCGATCCCACCCCATATGGTCGGCAACACCCAGAACCTCGGCTATATCCTGCCAGATATTGTAGCCCGAGTCGGCTGAACGAAAGCTGCTGCCACCGTGGCCTGCACAGTCCAGGGCAATCACATGCATATCGCTCAAAAACGGCAGCATAAGGTCAAAGCTGGCGGCGTTATCCAACCAGCCGTGTAACGCTATTACGGGTGTATAACCGGGCGAGCCCCACTCTTTTGCGGTGAAGGTTAGGCCGTTTACATCGAAGGTTCTTTCGCTGATAAAACTAAGAGACATAGTAGATTCCGTTATTATTTAGCAACTCATCGCTGGATATCTTGGCTGCTAATATTTTTTAATTATTGGTCGGTTAAAGAATCTCTTATGGGAGAAACTTTCGTTTAAAAACAGTCCCTTGATAAATCACTCACTAACAGAGGCATAAAAAAGCCAGCTGAGGAAACACCGCAGCCGGCGGATCTATTGACAACTCTAACAATTTTAATTTGCTGGCTTGCGATCCTCGTCATCGTTGCCAGACTGCTCAGCGGTAAACGACGGAATATCATCATTGGCCACTTCTTTAGTGTCGATCTCTTCAGCATTGACTATCTCGCCATCCTCAACCTCTTCAACTGAACGCACAGAATAGCCTTCAGAGGCATCAGTGGTCGGCCACTCATCGAAGGGAAAAGATTTTTCTTCGCTATTAAAGGTCAGAAACATCAGTGTCTGATAAACCCATTTACCCAGGCCCTGGCCAAGATTGCGTAGATTATCGTTATCGGAGCCAGTAAACAGCACAAACAAAAACTGTACTACGACCACAATGTTAATAATCAGCCGTGCGGCAACTAACAGCAGGCCGAATAACAGCATATAGGCACCGCGGATCCAGGTATTGGCATTTAGTAAGGACATTTTTTTATCGCTCATTTGGTTTCACCATAAATTCAACATCAGTGTTTTGTTCTGCAACCATCATTGTACGCAGAGACTCAACAATCGGTCGCTGCTCAAACATAGTGGCATACAGAGCCGAGGCCAATGGCATATAGATACCTAATTCATCAGCCCTCTCTTTAACTAGTTTAGTCGTATTTACGCCTTCGGCCACTTGCCCGACATCAATAATCGCCTGCTCCAGACTTTTACCTCCTCCCAGAGCCAAACCAATGCGGAAGTTGCGGCTCAACGGTGAGCTGCAGGTGACATAGAGATCGCCGACGCCACTGAGACCTAAAAAGGTCAATGGGTCTGCACCCAGTTGACAGGCAAAGCGACTCATCTCGGCGAGACTGCGGGTCAGCACAACACTCTTGGTGTTTTGCCCTACCTTCATGGCCTCGGCAATTCCTGAAACAATGGCATAAATATTTTTTAGTGCACCAGCCAGCTCGACGCCGTAGCGATCGTGATTGGCGTAAATTCTAAAGTACTTGGAGGCCAATATCTCTTGAGCACGGCTACAGACTTCGTCGTGCTCGCTGGCGATCACCGTGGCGGTGATTTCATAATTGGCAATTTCTTTGGCCAGGTTGGGGCCGCTGAGTACACCGACTTTGGAATCCGGCAATTCCTGCTCAAGGATCTGGCTGGGCAGTGCAAAGCTGTCTGCTTCTATGCCCTTGGCGGTGCTAATCAAGAGCGCACCTGGATTAATCCAAGCCTTGGCGAGCTGGGCCACCTGACGGATTACGCTGCTGGGCACGGCGAAAAATACAGTATCTGCGCCCTCCAGAGCCTGCTGCAATTCAGTGGTGAAGGTGAGCGTTGGGTCAAAGCGATAACCGGGTAGATAGGCGGCGTTTTCGCCAGCCTGATTGATAGCCTGCAACTGCTTGTCGCTACGCATCCACAATGTGGTGGCGAAACCATTGACCGCGAGCATATTGGCGATCACTGTGCCAAAGCTACCTGCGCCCAGAACGGCAATTTTATAATTATTATTTGTTGTCAAAAAAACTCTGCTCCAAATGGCTAAACTTTTGCAATAGCGCTCTATTGCAAGAGTCCCATAACTAAAAACTGCGATGGCCTGCATTATAAGGTGATGTAAGGCCCAGTGACAGCCGCCATACAAAAAAGCACCCTTTATGACATGCCATAAAGGGTGCTTTGGGTCTTGCTAAAACCGCTTTTAGGCGTCAAACATCAGACTGTTTAGCTGCTGGACAAACTGCGCGGGATTTTCTAGTGGTCGGCCAGCTGACAGAGCCGCCTGGTCAAACAAGACACTGGCTAGGATCTTGGCCTTGTCTTCATCCGTTTCACCGTCGAGCTTGCTGACTAGGGGATGCTCCGCATTGATCTCAAGAATCGGCTTAGCTTCAGGTACAGGTTGACCCGCTGCCGCCATAATCTTGCGCATTTGCTCTCCCATGTCGTTGGCACCCACCACCAGACAAGCTGGAGAGCTGGTCAGTCGCGTGGCAACGCGAACTTCTTCAACCTTGCCCTCTAGCAGCGTATTAATACGCTTTAACAGAGCACCCTGTTCGCTTTCATCGCCCTCTTTTTTGTCGGCGTCTTTAGCTTTCGGTTCTTCGCCGGTGATTTTACTCAGGTCCAGTTCACCGCGAGCTATATCCTCGAAGGACTTGCCATCAAACTCGGTGAGGTAACCCATCATCCACTCATCAATGCGATCAGACATTAGAATCACTTCAACACCGTGCTTGCGGAAGATCTCCAAGTAGGGGCTGTTGTTGATCACCGAGTGGCTGTCGCCGGTGAGGAAGTAGATCTTGTCCTGGCCTTCCTTCATGCGGCTGACATAATCAGTCAGGCTTACATCAGTGGCGGCAGAGTCGCTGGTAGAGCTGGCAAAACGAAACAACTTGGCGATTTTTTCGCGATTGTTGTGGTCTTCGCTTGGACCTTCTTTTAATACAGGGCCGAACTGAGTCCAAAACTTGGCGTACTTCTCTGGCTCGTTGGTAGCCATTTTTCCAAGCATATCTAAAACACGCTTGGTCAAGGCAGCACGAATGCTGTCCACCAATGGCGTCTTCTGGAGAATTTCACGGGATACGTTTAAAGGCAGATCGGCACTGTCGAGCACACCTTTAACAAAGCGCAAGTACATGGGCATAAACTGCTCGGCGTCATCCATAATAAAGGTGCGCTTGATATACAGCTTGATACCGCGAGAGGCTTCACGCTGGTACAGGTCCATTGGCGCCATGCCCGGAATATAAAGCAAGCTAGTGTAATCCTGCTTGCCTTCAACGCGGTTGTGACTCCAAGCCAGTGGCTCGGCAAAATCATGTGATACCAAACGATAAAATTCTTTGTACTCATCGTCGCTGACATCCTGACGCGAGCGCGTCCACAGAGCCTGGGCGTCGTTTACGGCCTGCCACTCAGGTGCCTTGTCCACATCCGCTACCACTGCATCATCTTCTGCAGGGGCTGCGGGCATTTCTTGTTTGATCATCTCAACGGGAATGGCGATATGGTCGGAGTACTTCTTGACGATGCTGCGCAGACGCCAATCACTGGCGAACTCATGCTCTTCACTCTTAACATGCAGAGTGATAGAGGTACCGCGCTCGGCCCGTTCAATATTTTCGATCTGGTAATCGGCTTCGCCTTCACAGCTCCAGCGAATCGCTTCGTCAGCAGCGGCCCCAGCACGACGGGTTTCAACCACCACGCGCTCGGCAACAATAAAGGAAGAGTAGAAACCAACACCAAATTGACCGATCAACTGGCTATCTTTCTTCTGATCCCCAGTGAGGTTTTTCATAAATTCGGAGGTGCCGGAACGGGCAATGGTACCCAAATTAGAGATCACCTCATCACGAGACATACCAATGCCATTATCAGAGATAGTGATGGTCTTGGCGTCTTCGTCCACAGCAATGCGAATTCGCAGATCGCCGTCGTCTTCATAGAGGGCAGAATTTTCCAGCGCTTCGACGCGCAACTTGTCAGTTGCATCTGAGGCATTGGAAATCAACTCGCGAAGAAAAATCTCCTTATTGGAGTAAAGCGAGTGAATCATAAGGTGGAGAAGCTGCTTAGCTTCAGTTTGAAAACCCAGTGTTTCGGCTTTGTCTTGTGTCTTTGCGGTCATATGCTGTTGATCTCCTGATCGGATGTTGATGTCATGGGCTGTTCCTATATGAACGGCCTTCTTGATCTATCAGATGGGGGCGGAGAAAGAGATTTCAAGCATTCAAATTAGAAAGTGACAGCGCGCTGTCGCAATCGGAGTCTGCTCGTCATCCTGCCAGGCGGTAGCCGAGACATTGACCAATTTTTTGCCCTGACGCATCACCGTGCAGCTAGCATAAATGGTCTTGTAGCGACCGGGACGCAGATAGTCTAGGGAGAAATCGACCACCTTGGGCATATCCGTAACATTGAGGCTGTAGATAATTTCGATAGCCGCAGCCAGCTCAAGGAAACCGCCGATCACACCGCCATGAATCGCTGGCAGTGAAGGATTGCCTATATTGGAAGCACGCTTATCCAACCAATAAAGCAGACGCTGATCGTCCACCTTGGCTTGCGCACCAATAAAGGCCGCATAGGGAATCATATCCAACAGAGACTGCGGGTGGCGCTCTTGACGCGCCGCACCGACTCGTTCTTGCCAGTCTAATAGCAATTCATTTGGGGTTTGCTTATCCATTAACGCTGCCCACTATCGTTGATTGAGGCCTGCCGCCAAGGCATTAAACGGCGCAGTTTCTTCAGCGCAATGCTGCGAAATTGAATGCTCTTCGAATCAACCTTCATAAAGTTGGCCACACAGTGGGCGATGGGATTCTCTTTGTCATCCTGCCAGGCGACACCGCGGCAAAAGATCACATTGGATGATTGGCGGTAAACTTTGGCTTCAACATAGATTGGCTTGTGGGGCTGAGCTGGACGCATATAGTCGAGTCGCAGATCCATGGTTGGAGTGACTGAGGGTTTCTTTTGAATAGTCATAGCGGCGCAACCGCAGGCGGTGTCGAGAAGGCTGACAATGGTACCGCCGTGAACCACACCGGTGATTGGGTTGCCCACCAGGTCTTCGCGATAGGGAAACGTCAGGTGGGTTTCGCCGCGCTCGAGTTTGTCGAGGGTAAAACCCAGAGCGGCTCCGTGACCATTGCGCTCTAGTGCGTATTTGAGGGCTGGCCGAACCAGCGCCATTGTCATATCAAAGGCCATGTTTTTATTGTTCTATGCTGGATTGAATTAGGCGCGGAGTTTAGCAGTTATTGATTTAGAACTATGGGATTTTTTATGGGATAGGTTGTATAGGATAGGTTTTATGACGGCATTGAATGGAGTGATGCTAAGCATTTGAGATCCCTCGTCGCTGCGCTCTGTCGGGATGACATAAATTAGTTGGCTTGGGTTGACTGATCTTAGCGCTGACGCCTCGAACCATAACGCTGTCACTTCAAACCGTAGCACTATTATCTCAGACCAAGCCGCTGTCATCTCGAACCACACCCCTGTCATCTCGAACCGCACCCCTGTCATCTCGAACCGCACCGCTGTCATCTCGAACGAATGTGAGAGATCTAAGAACCTCAGAACAGGATAACTGACAGACATAAATGGCAGTACTGCAATAGCCCTAATAGCCCCTGGCCAAACCCTTGCGATCAATCAGGGCCCGTTTATGGGTATGATTATTTTCAGAAAAAGAGAGCGCGTGTCTGAGCGTCAGCGATCTCGAACGAATGTGAGAGATCTAAGAACCTCAGAACAGGATAACTGACAGACATAAATGGCAGTACTGCAATAGTCCTGATAGCCCCTGGCCAAACCCTTGCGATCAATCGGGGCCCGTTTATGGGTATGATTATTTTCAGAAAAAGAGAGCGCGTGTCTGAGCGTCAGCGAGTTGCGCGAACGCTGAAAATGATTATACCCATGGGACCGATCGCAAGGGTTTGGCCAGGGGCTATGCGCACCCAACCTATCCACCAACCTAGCCGCCAATCAAAGAGCGAGATCCCTCGTCGCTGCGCTCTGTCGGGATGACAGTAGTTGGAAGTCGGGATGACAGTAGTTCCAAGCCGGGGTGACAGTAGTTCCAAGCCGGGGTGACAATAAAAGGCTATGCCCCCAAGACAACAATCCGCCAGACATAAAAAAAGCGGCCCGAAAGCCGCTTTTTTAGACTGCCAAAAAAGACCCTACCAACCGGTAATTTCTTTCAGGCCAGCACCAATATCAGCCAGGCTGCGAACAGTCTTAACACCGGCGTCTTCAAGCGCTGCAAACTTCTCATCTGCAGTACCCTTGCCACCGGAAACAATCGCACCAGCATGACCCATACGCTTACCTTCAGGCGCAGTAACACCAGCAATGTAAGAGACAACAGGCTTGGTTACATTGGCTTTGATATAAGCCGCTGCTTCTTCTTCTGCAGTTCCGCCAATCTCACCGATCATTACAATCGCTTCAGTTGCTGGATCTTTCTCAAACAGCGCCAAGATATCAATAAAGCTTGATCCAGGAATCGGATCGCCACCAATACCCACACAGGTAGACTGACCAAAACCGTAATCAGTCGTCTGCTTAACGGCTTCATAAGTCAAAGTACCAGAGCGAGAAACAATACCAACCTTGCCTGGCAAGTGAATGTGACCAGGCATAATGCCGATCTTACATTCGCCTGGAGTGATAACACCCGGGCAGTTAGGACCGATCAGGCGCACGCCCAAGCTGTCGCAAACCACTTTACAATCAAGCATATCCTGAGTTGGAACGCCTTCAGTGATACAGACAACCAGCTTAAGGCCAGAGTAAGCCGCTTCAAGAATGGAGTCTTTACAGAACGGAGCAGGTACATAGATAACCGACGCTTCTGCGCCAGTGACTTCAACCGCTTCAGCAACAGTATTAAAAACTGGCAGTCCAAGGTGAGTAGTTCCACCTTTGCCCGGGGTTACACCACCGACCATTTTTGTGCCGTATTCAATCGCTTGCTCTGAGTGAAAAGTGCCCTGCCCGCCAGTAAAACCCTGGCAGATCACTTTAGTGTCACGATTAATTAAGATAGACATTTAGTTAGCCTCCGCAGCTTTAACAACTTGCTGTGCCGCATCAGTCAGACTGGTTGCTGCAATGATTGCCAGACCGGATTCGGCCAGCTTCTTAGTTCCCAATTCGGCATTGTTACCTTCCAGACGCACAACCACTGGAATCTTAACGCCCACTTCTTCCACTGCGCCAATCACGCCGTCAGCAATCAGATCACAGCGCACAATGCCGCCGAAGATATTGATCAGTACCGCTTTAACATTGGTATCCGAGAGTATGATTTTAAACGCCTCTACAACGCGCTCTTTAGTCGCGCCGCCGCCTACATCGAGGAAGTTAGCTGGCGAACCGCCGTGCAGGTGCACTATATCCATAGTACCCATGGCCAGACCAGCACCATTGACCATGCAACCAATATTGCCATCGAGGGCAACATAGTTCAGTTCAAAAGAAGCAGCATGGGCTTCACGAGCATCTTCCTGTGAGGGATCGTGCATCGCCTTGATTTCTGGCTGACGGTACATCGCGTTGCCATCGATAATCACTTTGGCGTCGAGGCAATGAAGGTTGCCCTCGTCAGTGATAACCAGTGGGTTAACTTCGAGCAGTTCAAGATCTTTCTCTTTAAACAGTTTGGCCAGACCCATAAAGATCTGTACGAATTGCTTAATCTGAACGCCTTTAAGGCCCAGTTTAAAAGCTAGATCACGACCCTGGTATGGCTGTGCGCCAGTTACCGGATCAATAATCGCTTTAAGAATTTTTTCTGGCGTCTCTTCCGCTACTTTCTCGATCTCAACACCGCCTTCGGTGGAGGCCATAAAGATAATGCGGCGTGAACCACGATCAACCACAGCGCCCAAATACAGCTCTTGATCAATCTCAGTGCAAGTCTCTACCAGGATGCGGCTAACCGGCTGGCCTTTGGCATCAGTTTGATAGGTAACCAGGTTCTTACCCAGCCACTTTTCGGAGAATGCTTCGATTTCGGCTTTCGAGCTAACCAGCTTAACGCCGCCCGCTTTACCGCGACCACCAGCGTGGACCTGAGCCTTAACGACCCACTTATCACCACCAATTACGTCTGCAGCTGCTACAGCTTCAGCTACGGTTTCTGCTGCAATGCCCTTCGACACTGGCAGTCCATATTCGGCAAACAGCTGCTTACCCTGATATTCATGCAGGTTCATACTTTGGTTCCCGTAAATTTTTTCAATGAATAAAACAACGGAGCTCTTCGTTACTGGATTTAAAATAGTAACTAGCAACTCCGTTTAACGATTACTGCGGTTTAGCGGCGTTTGCGATTCGGCATATGAATAGCCGCGCCGTTGACTGCCAGAGCGGCTTCATGCACAGCCTCTGATAGGGTCGGATGACTGAATACGGTCATTCCAAGGTCTTCTGCACTGGAGCCAAATTCCATGGCAATAGCAACCTGCTGCACCAAATCGGCAGCACTAGGCCCGACTATGTGACAACCAAGAATACGATCAGTGTCAGCGTGAGCAATAATCTTCACCATGCCATCTGTATCGTTAGCCGCAACAGCGCGACCCACGGCAGCAAAGGGGAAGCTACCGACATTGTAAGGCAAGCCAGCGGCCTTAATCTGCTCTTCCGTCTGCCCTACTGAAGCGACTTCCGGGTGAGTGTAAATAACGTTTGGCACTATGTCATAGTTCATTTGCGCTTTATGGCCAGCAATGATCTCGGCAACCATCACTCCCTCTTCAGAACCTTTGTGCGCAAGCATGGGGCCACGAACCAGATCGCCAATAGCGTAAACGCCGGGAACGTTGGTGGCGCACTGATCATTGACAAAGATTGAACCGCGCTCATCCAGCTGCACGCCACTCTCCGCAGCCAACAGGCCTTCGGTAAAGGGACGGCGACCTACACAGACAATTAGCTTGTCGAATACTTCACTTTTCTCGGACCCATCAGTCATGACATAAGTGACATGAACTTCTCTGCCCTTAATTTCAGTACCAGTAACGCGAGCGCCAAGGCGAATATCCAGACCCTGTTTGCTAAAGATTTTCTTCGACTCTTTAGCAATACCCTTATCCATGATCGCCAGGAAGTCTTCCATGGCTTCGAGCAATACCACTTCAGAACCAAGACGATTCCAAACTGAACCCAACTCTAGACCAATAACGCCAGCACCAATCACGCCTAGACGCTTGGGCACTTCACCAATTTCTAAAGCACCAGTGGAGTCGACAATTAGGTCGCCATCAACCGGTGCAACAGGAATCGCTATAGGCAGTGAGCCTGAGGCGAGAATAACGTTGTCAGCTTCAAGAACTGAGACATTGCCGTCGTTATCAGTTAGCTCAACTTTTTTGCCGGTTAGCAATTTGCCTGTACCGTATAAGCCGGTGACACCATTAGCTTTAAACAGACCGACTATGCCGCCAGTAAACTGCTTGATGATTTTGTTTTTGCGCTCGAGCATCGCGGCGATATCAATCTTCACACCAGAAGTACTGATACCGTGAATGCCAAGCTCTTCTTTGGCTTCATGATATTTGAACGAGCTATCAAGTAATGTCTTGGAGGGGATACAGCCAACATTGAGGCAGGTTCCGCCGTTAACACCATTGCCATCGGCATCTTTCCACTTCTCAATACAGGCGGTTTTAAGACCCAGCTGAGCAGCGCGAATAGCCGATACATAACCTGCAGGGCCACTACCGATTATGATTACATCATATTTTTCTGACATTGTATTTCCTATATATATCAAAGACGTATGGTTTATATTTCAAGTAATATCTTAGCTGGATCTTCAAGTAATTCCTTCATAGTAACGAGGAACTGTACTGCGCCCTTGCCGTCAATTAAGCGATGGTCATAGGACATCGCCAAGTACATCATAGGGCGAATCACTACCTGACCATTGACCGCCACTGGGCGCTCCTGAATCTTGTGCATACCCAAGATCGCTGACTGGGGTGGATTGATAATCGGCGTTGAGATCAGTGAACCGTAGACACCACCATTGGTGATAGTGAAGGTTCCGCCAGTCATCTCGTCGATGGTCAATTTGCCATCCCGGGCTTTCATGGCGTAGTCATAAATGCCATTTTCAATATTGGCGATGCTCATATTCTCGGCGTTGCGCAGCACTGGAACAACCAGACCACGCTCAGTGGAGACAGCTACACCCACATCCTGATAGCCGTGATAGACAATGTCACTGCCGTCGATTGACGCATTCACCGATGGGAAGCGCTTCAGCGCTTCAACAGCGGCCTTGACGAAGAAGCCCATAAAGCCCAAACGCGTGCCGTTGTGAATCTTAGTGAACTCTTCTTTGTATTGCTTACGCAGATTCATCAGCGCAGTCATGTCTACTTCATTAAAGGTAGTCAATGATGCGGTGGTCTGGGTCACTTCCAATAGACGCTCTGCAATTCGCGAGCGCATACGTGTCATAGGTACACGACGCTCAACTCGATCACCCACTTCCAGCACTTGTTCAGCAACCGCTGCAGGTGCAGGTGCAGCAACCACTGGAGCCGCTACCGGCGCCTTGTAGTTAACTACATCTTCTTTAGTGATGCGTCCGCCTTTACCTGTGCCGACAATTTGCGCTACATCTATATTGCGCTCTTCAGCAAGCTTGCGCGCGGCTGGATTAATCAACCCGCCAGATGCAGTTGCCTCAGCTGCTTCTGCAACGGCTTCCGCGGCTGCAGCAGTTGGAGCAGATGCTTCAGCAGCCTCTTCAATACGCGCAATCACTTCATTGCTGAGCACGATATCGCCCTCTGCTTTGAAAATCTCTGCCAGTACGCCAGCGGCTGGAGCAACAACTTCCAACACCACTTTGTCGGTTTCAATATCAACCAGCAATTCGTCGCGCTTAACCGTTTCACCAACCTGCTTGTGCCAAGTTGCCAGAGAACCTTCTTGAACAGATTCTGGGAATGTCGGTGCCTTAATTTCAGTGGCCATCTAATTTTTTTCCTATGTTACGAGTCGTTTTTACGAGTCTTTTTTTACGAATCTTTTTTTTACAAGCCTCTCTACGCGTCTGGCGCGAGAGCTTCATCGATAAATTGTTTTTGTTCTTCCAAGTGCGCGGACATATAGCCACAGGCCGGTGCAGCAGAGCTGGCACGACCTACATAACGCAGGTGGAGCATTGGATCTATACCCTGTAAAACATGGCGCATATGATGCTGACTGCTGTACCAGGCGCCCTGATTCATCGGCTCTTCCTGACACCAGATAACATCTTTGAGCTTCGCGTAGGGTTTCAATACCTCATCCAATTCAATATCAGGGAAGGGGTATAACTGCTCAATGCGAACCAGAGCAATATTGTCTATTCCACGGGCCACACGCTCTTCCAGAAGGTGGTAATAAACCTTACCGGAGCAGAGCACCACGCGAGTAATCTTTTCCGCATCCAGCTCTTTCTCAGGGATAACGTCGAGGAACTTACCACCGGCCAACTCTTCCAGTGAGGAAGTTGCCAGCTTGTGACGCAGAATCCACTTGGGGCTCATAATAATCAACGGCCGACGCATGGGACGAATTGCCTGGCGACGCAGCAAGTGGAAAATCTGTGCTGGAGTCGTGGGGTTCACCACCTGCATGTTGTGCTCAGCACAGAGTTGCAGGAAGCGTTCAAGGCGCGCAGAGGAATGCTCTGGCCCCTGCCCTTCAAAACCATGGGGCAAAAGCATAGTCAGGCCAGAAAGACGGCCCCACTTGTGCTCACCACTGGCGATAAACTGATCGATCACCACCTGGGCACCATTGGCGAAATCACCAAACTGCGCTTCCCAGATAATTAGACCTTTCGGCGCTGTAGTGGCATAGCCATATTCAAAGGCCAGCACTGCTTCTTCAGACAGAACCGAATCGTAAATATCAAACTGTGGCTGATCCTCAGACATATTGGCCAGGGGCAAATAGGCCTCGCCATCATTCTGATTAAACACCACCGCATGACGGTGAGAGAAGGTACCGCGACGAACATCCTGACCGGTAAAGCGGATCGGATAGCCCTCTTCCAACAGCGTCCCGTAGGCAAGCAATTCAGCCATACCCCAGTTCAGCGGCAGTGCGCCACCGGCCATTTTGCGGCGATCGTCATAAATTTTACTGACCTGACGCTGTACTTTGATACCGTCGGGAATATCGATAATTTTGGCAGCAACATTTTGCAGCGCTTTGAGATCCAGACTAGTAGTAGCCGGGGTGCGCCAGTCGTGGCCCAGATAGGGTTCCCAGTCGACAAACAAACTGGTGTCCGGCTCGCGAACCAGGTTGTGTACAACAAACTCACCTTTATCCAATCGAGCGCGATAGTCATTAGTCATTTCATTGGCTTGATCCTGGGTAACTACACCTTCAGATACCAGCTTCTGCGAGTAGAGCTCACGAGTGGTTGAGTGCTTGCGAATCACGTCGTACATCAACGGCTGAGTCGAAGACGGCTCATCGGTCTCGTTGTGACCGCGACGGCGGTAACAGACCAAATCGATCACTACGTCTTTACCAAACTCGTAGCGATAATCTGTCGCCAGCATGGCCGCGAACATCACTGCGTCTGGGTTGTCGCCATTAACATGGATAATCGGCGCCTGAACCATCTTGGCGATGTCGGTACAGTATTCCGTTGAGCGGGCGTCTTCCTGGCGGCTAGTGGTAAAACCGACCTGATTGTTGATCACAATATGGATCGAACCACCGGTCTTGTAAGCGCGGGTCTGAGACAGCTGAAAGGTTTCCATAACCACACCCTGACCGGCAAATGCCGCATCACCGTGCATCAGGATAGGAACAACTTTCTCACCGGTTTTGTCGTCACGTCGATCTTGACGGGCGCGGCCAGAGCCGATAACAACTGGGCATGAAATCTCGAGATGCGATGGGTTAAAGCCCAGCGCCATATGTACTTCGCCGCCCGGGGTCATCACGTTAGATGAGAAGCCCTGGTGATATTTCACATCGCCTGAGGTATTGACCAGGCGCTTGCCTTCAAATTCTTCAAACAGTTCTGCGGGGTTTTTACCAAGAATATTGATCAACACATTGAGGCGACCGCGATGGGCCATGGCCATAACAATTTCTTTGCCGCCATATTCACCGGCTCGACGCACTAGGCAGTCGAGCAGTGGGATCAGGCTTTCACCACCTTCAAGACCAAAACGCTTGGTGCCGGGATACTTTGAGTCAAGATGCTTTTCCAAGCCTTCAGCCGCGGTTAGGCGGTTGAGCACATCAACTCGCGCCTCGTCACCGTAGGTTGGCTTGGACCGCACACTTTCAAAGCGCTGCGCCAACCACTGCTTTTCGGAAAAAGAAGTGATGTGCATATATTCCGCACCGAGGGACCCGCAGTAAGTTTCTTCCAGCGATTCAACAATATCTCGCAGAGTCGCTTCCTGCTTGCCAAAATACAGCGGGCCAGTCTGGAAAGTAGTATCCAAGTCAGCTTCTGTGAGGCCATGAAAATGCAGGTCCAAGTCGGGCACATGTTCACGAACCATCAACCCCAAGGGATCCAGATTAGCTTTCTGATGCCCGCGAAAACGGTAGGAGCTGATTAACTGAACAACCTTAACCTGTTTGCGCTCATGCTGAAGATGAATACCACCGGAGCCAGGGGCTGGTGTCGGGCGCGCCTGGCGGCGACCGAGCAGTTCAAAGTGCTGAACTATAGTGGCGTGGGAAACATCCGGTGCGGTGCTGCCGTTGGTGCGCGGCAAGGTATCGAAAAAGCTACTCCATTGATCTGGAACCGCATTGCGATCATGCAGATAGGTGTCATAGAGATCTTCTATATAAGCAGCATTGCCACCAGAAAAGTGAGAGGAGCGAAGAAAGTGCTCCATAGGGCCCTCAGGCATTACTATTATTCCCCTTTCAGGTGGTAGAAATCGGTAAGTTTATTGGGCGGTATTCTAAACCTCTAATGCAGAAACGGCCAGTAAAAACTGGCCGTTAAAGTAAAGCAGATGACTACCACCCTTCTATAAGGGGGTATTTACAACTTAAGTCGCTGTTCTGATCAACATGTCGCGAATATGGCCAATTGCCTTGGTCGGATTAAGCCCTTTTGGACAGACCTGAACGCAGTTCATGATGCCATGACAGCGGAACACACTAAACGGATCATCGAGATTCGCAAGACGCGCTTCAGTGCCGGTGTCACGACTATCTGCCAAAAAGCGATAAGCCTGTAACAGACCCGCTGGGCCGATAAATTTATCCGGGTTCCACCAGAAGGATGGGCAAGCTGTTGAACAGCAAGCACAGAGAATGCACTCATAGAGTCCATCCAGCTTGGCGCGCTCTTCCTGAGACTGCAGGCGCTCAATAGCCGGTGCCGGCGTATTGTTAATCAGATACGGCTGAATCTTCTCATACTGGGCGTAGAACTGGCTCATATCGATAACCAGGTCGCGGATCACCGGCAAGCCGGGCAGCGGCCGAATCACCAGCTTGTTTTTCTTCACAGCTGAAGACAGCGGCGTGACACAGGCCAGACCATTTTTGCCGGAGATATTCATACCGTCGGAGCCACAGACGCCTTCGCGACATGAGCGACGGAAGACCAGTGTGGGATCTTCAATCTTAAGCTTCTCAAGTACATCCAAAACCATAATGTCTTTGCCCTGAGTATCGAACTCAAAGTCTTGCATATAAGGCTCAGAGTCAACTTCTGGGTTATAGCGATAAATACTTACATTTAACATAATTCTGTTAGCCCCTATTAATAGGTACGAATTGAGGGTTCAAAAGCTTCGCGTGTTTTCAGCGTGAAATTGACACCGCGCTTGCCCACTCGCTTATCCGAGGGGAAGAACACTGAGTGACACAACCAGTTAACATCGTCGCGCTCTTTAAAGTCTTCTCGAGCGTGGGCGCCGCGGCTTTCGGTGCGCGCTTCAGCGGTAATTGCTGTAGCTTCAGCCACTTCAAACAAATTCTGCAGTTCCAACGCTTCGATACGTGAGGTATTGAAGGCGTTACTCTTGTCACTCAAGGCAACATTTTTGATCCGTGGACGCAGCGCGGCCAACTTGGCAATACCTTCCTGCATAAAGTCACCGCGACGGAAGACGCCGAAGTAATTCTGCATAATGGTTTGCAGCTCAGCGCGCAACACTGCGGCATTTTCGCCACCAGTGGAGTCATTGAGGTGATTCAAACCGGCCATAGCCGCTTCAATATCCGCTTCACTGGCATCTTTAAGATCTATACCTTCACGCAGCTTCTGCTCGATAAACATACCCGAAGCACGACCAAATACCACCAGATCAAGTAGCGAGTTGCCACCCAGACGGTTGGCACCGTGAACCGAAACACAGGCCGCTTCGCCACAGGCGTAAAAGCCTTCGATGACTTGATCGTTGCCGTCGCCGTCAATAGTCAGTGCCTGACCGTTAACGTTAGTGGGAATGCCACCCATCATATAGTGACAGGTAGGTACCACTGGAATCGGCTCTTTAACCGGATCCGCATGGGCAAAGGTACGAGACAATTCAAGAATGCCTGGCAACTTGGCATTGAGAGTTTCTTCACCCAGATGATCGAGCTTGAGATAAACGTGATCACCATTTGGACCACAGCCACGACCTTCGAGAATTTCAAGAACCATAGAGCGTGCCACCACATCGCGGCCAGCCAGATCTTTGGCATTGGGTGCGTAACGCTCCATAAAGCGCTCGCCATCCTTATTCACCAGATAACCACCTTCACCACGACAACCTTCCGTTACCAATGTACCGGCACCGTGAATACCGGTGGGGTGGAACTGCCACATTTCAATATCCTGAACCGGGAAGCCAGCGCGCAGCGCCATGCCAATTCCGTCGCCAGTACAGATGTGTGCGTTAGTAGTAGAGGCATAAATCCGCCCTGCTCCGCCAGTGGCGAATACAGTGGCCTTGGATTTAACATAAACGGTCTCGCCAGTTTCAATGTTAAGCGCCATGACACCGACTACGGCGTTGTCAGAGTTCTTAACAATATCCAGGGCAAACCATTCGTTTAAAAAGGTTGTCTCATTTTTCAGGTTGCCCTGATACAGCGTGTGCAACAACGCGTGACCAGTACGGTCAGCTGCAGCACAGGTACGAGCCGCCTGGCCGCCCTTGCCAAAGTCTTTCGACTGGCCGCCAAAGGGACGCTGATAGATGCGGCCTTCTTCGGTGCGCGAGAATGGCAAACCCATGTGCTCGAGCTCGAAAATTGCTTCCGGGCCGGTTTGACACATATATTCAATCGCTTCCTGATCACCAATAAAGTCAGCGCCTTTAATGGTGTCATACATATGCCACTGCCACTGATCGTTGGGATCATCACTGGCAATTGCACAGGTGATGCCGCCCTGGGCGGAAACCGTGTGCGAACGAGTTGGAAACACTTTGGTGATTACTGCTGTTTTGTATCCTGACTGTGCCAACTGCAAAGCAGCGCGCATTCCGGATCCACCACCGCCGACAATTACGGCGTCGAAAGTCATTGTTCTAATGTTAGCCATTTACTTAGATTCCCCACAAAATATCGATAGCCCAGACCACGTATAGCAAGGTAACTGCCATCATGCCCAACTGAAAAATAATACGCAGTGCAGTGGCTTTTGGCCCAATTAAACGCACTGTTATATAGTCGGTTAAAACACACCACATCCCGATCCAAGCGTGAGCCGCAATGGAGAGAATCGTCAGCAAACTAAACATACGCATTGGCAAGGAGCTATTTAACGCCGCCCACTCTGTGTAGTTAAGCTCTGGAGTCAGCATCAGGTAGCCGACAATAAAGATCAGGTATGCGGTCATCACATAAGCTGAGACTCGTGCAATAAGCCAATCGGACAAACCACTGCGACCGAGGCTAGTGACGTTAGTTACCATAAGAAAACCCACCCTGTGACTAGTACAATAATGACGGCAGCGACTACCACTGCAACCCAAGCTGTTGCGCGACCGGTTTCAAAGGAATCTTCGCCAAACCCTAGATCCATAATCAGGTGCCGGATACCGGTGACCGCATGGTAGGCCAGCGCAGCCAAGCTGCCCCAAATAATAAACTGACATATTGGATTGCCAAAAAGCGCTTTGACATCGGCAAAGCCCTGCTCTGAAGAGAGACTGCCCTCGAGGAGCCAGAGAAAGATTGCGACGGAGAAAAACAAAATCACACCAGAGATTCGGTGCAAGATCGATACGTATGAAGTTATTGGAAGACTAATGGTTCCAAGATCAAGATTGACTGGTCTTTTTTTGTCCACGGCAGGCGATACCTTAAAAGTAGTGATCCGACAAAACGGAGATGAATTTATACTGAATTCAATTAACGTTAAGCAACTTATTACAATGTAGAGTCAAGAAACACTGCACATTAAAATCAGATATATGAGCAGTATGTTTATGGCGCAGCAGTATAGTTACTAGGCGGGCTAAATTCAATCCACAGAACTGAAACAAAATGGTAGCCAGCTAGCCCTGCAACAGCCGCCAACAACAATAAGCCTGCACTTCATGCAGACCTGCCCTACCCCGAGGAAAAAATGGCCATTCAGATCATGACAAAGCATTTTACTGATGAATAATCACTATCCAACCAACCTGTTTAGGCTAGTATAAAAGCCGATTTAAAGCAGCCAGAAGACCCACCAGAGTTGACAATTTGCGTCGAACATCTATAGTTGCTGCTCGAAATTTTGCCCCAACCATCAAGTTACATCAGAGGATCCTGCATGAGTAATCGTAAAGCTACCCTAACCATCGAAGGTCAAGCTCCCATTGAGCTGCCGATCCTCAAGGGCACACTAGGCCAAGATGTCATAGATATAGGCACTTTGGGCTCACACAATGTATTTACTTATGACCCCGGGTTCTCAGCAACGGCGGCCTGCCAGTCAGATATCACCTATATCGACGGCGACAAAGGCATCCTGCTGCACCGCGGTTACCCGATTGAGCAGTTGGCTGAAAAATCAGATTATCTTGAGACCTGCTACCTGCTTCTCGAAGGCGCATTACCTAACGCAGAAGAGAAGGCTGAGTTCGTCAATACGATCAAATACCACACCATGGTAAACCGCTCTGTTGAGCATTTTATCAGTGGATTTCGCTACGATGCGCACCCAATGGCCATGCTTGTGGGTGTAGTTGGCGCAATGTCTTCGTTTTATCATGACTCATTGGACATTAATAACGAAGAGCACCGTAAAATTTCTGCTCATCGTCTGATCGCCAAGATCCCAACCATTGCTGCCATGTGCCACAAGCACTTTACCGGTCAGCCATTTATCTACCCAGATAACTCACTGTCATATTCAGAAAACTTCCTGCATATGATGTTTGGTACGCCCTGCGAGCCCTATGTGGTTCAACCGGCAATTGCCAAAGCCATGGACCGCATCTTCCTGTTACACGCAGATCATGAGCAAAACGCCTCTACTTCCACTGTACGTCTGGCTGGTTCCACTGGCGCCAATCCATTTTCCTGTATAGCAGCTGGTATTGCAGCACTCTGGGGACCTGCACACGGCGGCGCAAACGAAGCCGTTTTGGAGATGTTGGAAGAGATTGGTCACGAAGACAATATCGAAGCCTACGTAGCCAAAGCCAAAGACAAGAGCGATCCATTCCGCTTGATGGGCTTTGGTCACCGTGTCTATAAGAACCACGATCCACGCGCCACTGTTATGCGTGAGAGCTGCGATGAAGTTCTGGCTGTATTGGGACTGGAGAACGATCCACTGTTCCGTCTGGCGAAAAAACTTGAGAAGATCGCGCTTGAAGATGATTATTTCATCAGCAAGAAGCTCTACCCCAATGTTGACTTCTACTCCGGTATTATTCTTAAGGCGCTGGGTATCCCAGTTGAGATGTTCACCGTTATTTTTGCCACTGGTCGCACCGTTGGCTGGATCTCACATTGGAACGAGATGATTACTCATCCCTACCGTATCGGCCGTCCTCGCCAGTTGTATACAGGCCATGATGTGCGCGACTACCCTGCGGTGGAAGATCGTTAAGCATCAGTTAGCATGGTGATTATTCCAAGCATTAAAAAAGGCAGCCCAGGCTGCCTTTTTTAATGTCTATGAAATCTGCCCAGCTATCCTCTAGCCAACAGGCCCGGAGTGAAAACGGAACTGAGTATCCGCTGACTCAATCAGTTCGCGCTCACGCTGGGCGATGAGATCAATGCGATCATCAATCGACTGATCCCCGGCAACGGTCTTTGCCAGCTTCAGATAATCCTGATAGTGGCGCGCTTCAGACTTAAGTAGCGAGAGATAGAATTTTTCCAGCTCGGCATCCAGATGCGGTGCCAACAGAGCAAAGCGCTCACAGGAGCGGGCCTCGATAAAAGCGCCAATAATCAGTATATCAACTAGCTTCGAGGGATCCTCTTTACGCGCCAGATCGCGAAGTCCTGCGGCATAGCGTGAGGCGGAGACATGTTCATAGGAGATCTTGCGGCGCTTCATCAAGGCTATAACCTGCTCAAAATGGCGCATCTCTTCCCGGGCCAGGCGTGACATCTTGTTGAGCAGTTCAAAATTATCGGTGTAGCGATTGATCAGGCTAAGGGCGGTGCTGGCGGCTTTTTTCTCACAGTTGGCGTGATCTATAAGCATTAGGGATTGGTTTTCGAGGGCGTTTTCGATCCAGCGGTCCGGTGTGGCGCAGGGTAAAAAGGTTTGAATGTCGGCTAATGCGCTCATGGAGGCCTATCTGCTAGCTAGGATAATTTTACTGTAATGGTTACTGGTTAACCTGAATGAGATCCCTCGCCGCTAAGCTCTGTCCGGATGACAGAGTAAAACTGTCATCTCGAACCGCCCAACTTTCATCTCGAACGCAAGTGAGAGATCTCAGGCTCTAGAGATCTCTCGTCGCTTCGCTCTGTAGGGATGACAGTGTGGCGACTCCGGATGACAATACTTCGCGTTATCACATATACGCATTACTGGTGTCGCTGTGATCAGTTACATCACGCACACCTTTCAACTCGGGAATCTTTTCCACCAACGTCTTCTCAACACCCTGCTTAAGAGTCATAGAAACCGCCGAACAACCCTGACAACCGCCGCCAAACTCCAATACCGCAAAGCCATCATCGATCTCTGCCAGCGATACCACACCGCCGTGAGAGGCTAGGCCTGGATTGATCTCGTTATACAGCAGATAGTTAATGCGATCTTCAATGGGACTGTCGTCATTCACATTGGGCAATCTTGAGTTGGGCGCGCGGATCGTCAGCTGACCACCAAACTTATCTTCGGCGAAATCCACCTTGGCTTCGTCGAGAAAGGCAATGCTGCGTTGTTCAAAGTAGGCATTAAACGCGTCGTACTCAACAATCATATCTTCTTCGTTGTGCTCGCCGGGACGGCTGTAGGCAATACAGGTCTCAGCTTTTGGGGTGCCTGGATCTGAGACAAACATGCGAATACCAATACCTTCGCAGTTCTGTTTTTCCAATAATCCAGCAAGATATTTTTGCGCTGATTCGGTAATGGTCACGTTGAGCATAGTCTTCCCTAAAATCCATTCTGGCAGCCAGTTTTAACAAATTAACTGTCAAGTAACTGTGACTGCCTAAACTTGAGTAAATAAGTCGGGTATTTTACGCCATTCAGAGCCCCAGACGAAACCCTCATTTTCTTTTAAAGGTCGCTTTTCTAATTTATTTTGTTATTATGCGCATCCATCAAAATATTTTGATACAACAGAAATACAAAGGTATAGACAGGATATGACGAACAAAATCAGGCAGGCAGCAAAGCAGCGAATTCTGATTCTCGATGGCGCCATGGGAACCATGATCCAACGCCACACTCTTGAGGAGGAAGATTTTCGCGGTCAACGCTTTGCTGATTGGCACACTGACCTTAAAGGCAATAACGACCTTCTAAGCCTTACTCAGCCTGATATTATCTGTGATATTCACCGCGCCTATCTGGACGCAGGTGCAGATATTATTGAGACCAATACCTTTAACTCCACGACCATCTCCCAAGCCGATTACGACATGGAAGCGATCTCTCGAGAGATCAATGTTGTGTCAGCGCAGCTTGCTCGCAAAGCAGCCGATGAATTTTCTACCCCAGAAAAACCGCGTTTTGTCGCCGGTATTCTGGGTCCCACCAGCAGAACCGCCTCGCTGTCACCGGATGTCAACGATCCCGGCGCCCGCAATGTCACCTTTGATCAGTTGGTTGAAGCCTATATAGAGTCCACCGAAGCGCTAATAGAAGGTGGCGTTGATACCATCATGGTGGAGACCATCTTCGATACATTGAATGCCAAAGCCGCTCTCTTTGCCGTGCAGGTGGTCTTTGAGAAGCAGGGTTTCGAACTGCCGATCATGATCTCCGGTACCATTACCGATGCCAGTGGCCGTACTCTTTCAGGTCAAACCCCGGAAGCCTTTTGGAATTCCGTGCGCCACAGCAAGCCCATCAGTGTTGGTTTGAATTGCGCTCTAGGGCCCAAAGAGCTGCGCCCTCACCTGCTGGATATCTCTAATGTTGCAGATACGCTGGTCAGCTCTCACCCCAATGCAGGTCTGCCCAATGAATTTGGCGGCTATGACCTGGATGCCGATGCTATGGGCGAGACCGTGGCAGAGTTTGCCAGCGCGGGCCTGTTAAATATTGTCGGCGGCTGCTGTGGCACCACCCCTGACCATATTCGCGTGATTGCCGAGGCCGTGGCCAATATAACGCCACGTGTCATACCTGAAATTGAGCCAGCCTGCCGCCTCTCCGGACTTGAGCCCTTCACAATCAAGAGTGACTCACTGTTTGTGAATGTCGGCGAGCGCTGCAATGTCACCGGCTCAGCGGTGTTTAAACGCCTGATTCTCGAAGAGAACTATGACGCAGCATTGGAAGTCGCCCGCCAGCAGGTGATTAACGGCGCGCAGATTATCGATATCAACATGGACGAAGGCATGCTCGAATCCCTGCCTGCCATGGTTAAGTTTCTAAACCTGATCGCTGGCGAGCCCGATATTTCCCGCGTGCCCATCATGGTGGATTCGTCTAAATGGGATGTGATTGAAGCAGGCCTGAAATGTATTCAGGGCAAGTCCGTGGTCAACAGCATCAGCCTTAAAGAAGGGGAAGCCGAGTTTATCGAGCGTGCCAAGCTGTGCAAAAAGCACGGTGCCGCCATTGTAGTGATGGCCTTTGATGAAGAGGGACAGGCGGATAATCTTGAGCGCCGCAAAGAGATCTGTCAGCGCAGTTATGACATGTTGGTCAATGATATTGGTTTCCCGGCTGAAGACATTATCTTTGATCCCAACTGCTTTGCTGTGGCCACAGGTATTGAAGAACACAATCGCTACGGTCTCGACTTTATTGAAGCCAGCGGCTGGATTAAACAGAACCTGCCCCATGCAATGATTAGTGGCGGCATCTCCAACGTATCGTTCTCCTTTCGTGGCAACAACCCAGTGCGTGAAGCAATTCACTCGGTGTTTCTCTACCACGCCATTCGCGAAGGCCTGACCATGGGCATAGTCAACGCCGGTCAGCTGGCGGTCTATGATGATCTGCCAGAAGAACTGCGCCATGTAGTTGAGGACGTAGTACTGTTCCGCAACTCTGAAGGCACAGAGGCCCTGCTGGCCATAGCCGACAAGTATCGCGGTGATGGCTCCAAGCAGGCCTCAGTGGAAGATCTCAGCTGGCGCGATGCCGACGTTAACCGACGCCTCGAACACAGCCTGGTTAAGGGCATTACCGCCTATATCACCGAAGACACTGAAGAGGCGCGGCAACAGGCTGATCGTCCACTGCACGTCATTGAAGGCGCGCTGATGGACGGCATGAATGTAGTCGGCGACCTATTTGGCTCGGGTAAGATGTTTCTACCCCAGGTGGTGAAATCCGCCCGGGTAATGAAGCAGGCCGTGGCCTATCTGCAGCCCTATATAGAAGAGGAAAAAGACGTTGCCGCCAGCGCCAACGGCAAGATCCTGATGGCCACAGTAAAAGGCGATGTCCACGATATAGGCAAGAATATTGTCGGCGTAGTGCTGCAGTGCAACAACTACGAAGTCATCGACCTCGGCGTGATGGTCTCTGCGGAAAAGATTCTCACCACCGCCCGTGAACAAAATGTGGATATTATCGGCCTCTCCGGCCTGATTACTCCCTCTCTGGATGAGATGGTGGCACTGAGCAAAGAGATGCAGCGACAAGGCTTCACCGTGCCGCTGATGATTGGTGGTGCCACCACGTCCAAGGCCCATACCGCGGTGAAAATTGCCCCAATGTACGAGAACAATCAGGCAATTTATGTCTCTGATGCCTCACGTGCCGTGGGCGTAGCCAGCAAGCTGATCAGCAAAGAACTCCGCGATGGCTTTATCGCCGATATCCGCCGTGACTACGACGCCGTGCGACTGCGCACAGCCAACAGAACGCCTCGGGGAACGGTTTATACCTACCCAGATGCGATCAAGCAGAAGCCACAGATCAACTGGCGCGATTATCAACCAACCCTGCCGGCCAATCCTGGGGTAACGGTGATTGACGACTATCCATTGGACATTCTGGTGCCTTATATCGACTGGACGCCATTCTTTATCACCTGGGATCTGATCGGCAAGTATCCGAAGATCTTTGAAGATGAAGTGGTCGGAGAAGCTGCGACTACTCTGTTTGCCGATGCTCAGGCGCTGTTGAAAGATATTATCGACAATAAGCGTCTAACTGCGCGGGCAGTATTTGGTCTCTGGGAAGCCAATACAGTCAACCATGATGATATTGAGATCTACGCCGAAGATGGCTCGACTAAGGCAACTCTGCACCATATTCGTCAGCAGATTCAGAAGCCCGGCGCCAGCGAAGAGCTCTGCTCACTGGCTGACTTTGTTGCGCCGAAAGAGACCGGCTTAAAAGATCATATTGGTGCCTTTGCGGTGACTACGGGCATAGGTGCAGATGAGTTGGCTGCGGAATATGAAGCCCAGCACGATGACTACAATGCGATTATGGTGAAAGCTCTAGCGGACCGATTGGCTGAAGCCTTTGCGGAGCATCTACACGAACGTGTGCGTCGCGAGCACTGGGGTTATGCAGCAGATGAAACCCTGGATAACGAAGCCCTTATCAAAGAGAAATATCGGGGTATCCGGCCTGCGCCAGGCTACCCTGCCTGCCCGGATCACACTGAAAAAGGCACATTGTTTGAGCTACTTGATGTGGAGAACAATATTGGCCTACAGCTAACTGAGAGCTATGCCATGATGCCGGCTGCAGCAGTGAGTGGTTGGTACTTTGGCCATCCGGATGCGAAGTATTTTAATACCGGAAAAATTGCCCCGGATCAGGTTGAGTCATTGGCTCAGCGCAAGGGGATGGCGCTGGTGGATATGGAGCGCTGGTTGACGCCGGTGTTGATTGATTAGGGCTAGCACTGTCATCAGAATAGAACGGAGCGATGAGGGGTCTTGAGATCTCTCACATTCGTTCGAGATGACAAATTTTGGGTTTTAGCGCGGAATGGCAGGTTGAGATGGCCTGCCAACAGTATGTCACTCTGACAGAGCACCTTATAGAGACCAACCGCAAAACCCCTCTAACATGTGATCCCGACAGAGCGTCAGCGACGAGGGGTATCAGCCAGCCGGTAGGAGTTGCTTTTGTTTTTTTGAGGAGGGCAAACTGGCGAACTCTTAAGTTGAACTCTTCAGTTGAACTCTTCAGTTGAACTGAAGCCCAAAATAGTGTCTGGTCATGATATGAAAACACGCTCAAGCCATATGTCAGCCCTGCTCAATATCCTCGTGATTATCTTTACGATGAATGCGACTCTGGC